>Ga0209594_1000229_pt1 | contig 39488 bp, 39 predicted proteins | sample AshMeaCrysSpring_FD_184126 | JGI IMG/M metagenome (GOLD analysis project Ga0209594, IMG submission 184126) | Groundwater microbial communities from Big Spring, Nevada to study Microbial Dark Matter (Phase II) - Ash Meadows Crystal Spring... | ecosystem: Environmental > Aquatic > Deep subsurface... | reverse complement strand
GTGGTGTAATGGAAGGAATTAATAAGAAAATTAAATTAATTATTAGACAAAGTTATGGATTTAAGAATTTTGAATCTTTACGAGAAAAACTCTTAGCTTGCCTTGGATGATAAGTAAAACTTATCACAATAAGTACGGGAGAGCCAAGTTCGTCATCTACCCTTATTGAAATCTGCCTCATATTCTTTTATTCGCTATTAACTTACTACTAACATGATAGCAATTTAGTTAGAATAAGGTGAGCAGTCAAAACACCTCAATTTATTAAGAGGATGGTAGGATTTGCACAATCAAGTAATCTTAAAATTAGACTGGTATATTATCCACCTTATCATAGTAAATATAACACAATCGAAAGATGATGGGCTTGTTTAGAAAACTAATGGAATGGAACAATTTTAGATTCCGTTGAGAAGGCGATCGCTTGGGCAAAAAATATTGACATCCATCAACAGAGTTACCTTCATGGGATGTGACAATTATCCCGAAGAGATAATTGTTATTTTATTTTTTTGCAAGTCCCTTAGCGATCGCACTCATAACCAAACTTAAATAGTTTTACTTATTCTACCATTTTGCAGACATGCCCTAATTCCTATCCATCAATATTTATGATGTTATCATTTTGTCGTTGGTAGCCCATAACACACCAGTTATGGAACCCTCTTTCTCCATTGTTTCTTATCCAACCCCAATAAATGGCATAAACAATGTATCCCCATCTAGCGATTTCTGCTGAACCGATGCGCCCTCCATCTCTAAATTCCATTTGATAATTCAAATCTGCGCGAACAACGACAATGCCCCTCTTATAGGGGCTATTTCTTTTAACTTCATAATACACATCGTCACAGTATTTAGCAACTAAAGTCCCTCTTCTCTTGTTCTCGGTATTGATATCACTGTCACGATTGATCTGTCGCAGAATAAGATCTGCATAACTTACTATTGCATTGCTAGCTTGTGCTCCTACGCCTATTGCGCTCACTAATGATGCAGCACTAAGTGACATGAAAATACTTCTTAAATTATAAAGAAACACCGAATTCTTATTTAACCTATGGCATAATTCACAAAGTTCTTTTTGAAACTTTTACGTCTCCGATAGGACCTCTAACTAGGATCTGTTCCAATTATAAACCATTACCTGAGCGAGTTGTAAAAGCGGTTTGCGAACCTCAGCCAAAAAGGTTCTGTCGCAAAAAGTTGAAATATACAGACTGACTCAATAATGTGATATATGTTCTAACCATAAATTATAATCTTGTTCATATAAACTTAAACTCATTTTTTTTTCCTCAATTTTTAAGTTATTAAACAATATTTTGACCAGACAAAGGCAAATTATAAAGCATTCCTAAATAGTTGCATCTGGTATTTTGTTTTTGTACAATTCGAGCTTGAACAATAAAACGTAAAATATTTATTGCCCACTTTTAAATATTGTTGACCCTACTAAATTTAACTCTGGAAAAGCGGGCGAGATCAATATATCTTCACCTCTAAACAACTCCACAGTATATTCTCCTTCCACTAAATGATAAACAGAAATTGTTGGTTGTTTAGGCTCACCTATATAGCGTTTTCCTCCTAAACCCAAATAATCAATCACCCAATATTCACTTATACCTAATTTTTCATATTCCCCTAATTTCATTAAATAATAATCTTGCCAATTATTACTCACCACTTCTATAGCTAATTTAACACTTGTCCCCTGAGTAATAGTCGATCGCTTTTTCCACATTGGTTCATTTATCATCGCATTTAAATCCAACACCATCACATCAGGAATATAACCAGATTTATCAGAATCAACAGCCTTAATTATCCCTTGTCTTGGAATAAAAAAAGGCAAATTCAGACGTTTAATTTCTATACCTAGTTCCAAAGCTAGGAAACCAGCTACTTCTTCATGAGTTCCAGTTGGTTGCATTTTAATAATAACTCCATTGTGCAATTCAAATTTCCCATAACCATCAGGATACCAATCCAGAAACTCCTCTAAAGTCATTAATTTAATATCCTGTTCTTCTGTCAGATTAACAGTACCTTTTTCTTGCATCTTGAGCCTCCTAAATAGCTTATGTTTACAATACTAACAGTTTTATTTTAAAGTTATTTTTCTCACAAAGGAATAGCTTTAACTAATGTTTTTTATGGTATTATTGATTCTAATTAATTGAGAAAGAAAAGGAATATTAAAGCGCTAGTGAAAGTAGAAAGTTTAGCAGCAAAACCTAGTTTAATTCACAAATACATTTATTGAAAAATTAAGCTAGGGTAACATATCCACATCTTCATAAAACAAAGAGAGAGGACAACGAAAATCCACACTGGTGAACTCAACTTCTAACTCTGTTTCTGCTGGGGTAACTTCTTCAACTGAGTAGGGAATGAGCTCCCATCTGTCTCTCTCATTAAGTCGGTAACATTCCACATTCATCTTTTCTGCACTCACTAAAACGTACTCTTTGAGCGTTTTAATCCTGCGGTAATATTTGAATTTATCCCCGCGGTCAAAAGCTTCAGTTCCTGGAGACAGCACTTCCACAATTAAACATGGATTATACATTACACGACGTGATTTTCGGTCTTGTGAGTCACAACTAACCATCACATCAGGGTAGTAAAAAGGCCCAGACTGAGACACACCCACTAAAACATCAGCCATCTGCACTTTACAACCTTTACCTCTTAAGTGACTTTTCAAGGCTGAAGCTATATTCAAAGTAATGTCATTATGGGAAATGGTTCCCCCAGCCATAGCATACACTTCACCGTCCATGTATTCATGTTTAATGGTTTGTTCTTTTTCCCATTCCAGATATTTTTCAGGAGTTATGGGGTGAGTTTGGTTAGTAGTGTACATTTGATTTTTTTTTAAAACATTATGCAGAGGAGCTAATTGTCAGTTACAGTTTGTGGCATTTTTAATGCTCTTTATAAATTAAGTCAGTGGTAGATGAATGATTTGGTCGGTATATTCATCATCAAAAGAACCTTGAGCAATCAGAATTAATTCAGCCAAATTTTCACCGATACTTAAATCAGGATTAAGAATGAAAATGCCAGGTATATGATGGTTTTGGGCTATCTTATCTGTCAAGTGTACGGGCATAGAAGTACGGTTATTAGTCACCAAAATAAAGCCATTTTCCTCACACCAAAGCAATATTTCAGGATCTAATGTCCCCAGAATCGGAGTATGGGGCTCTCCTATAACCCTGATTACCAGTTCTGGTTCTCTTCGCCGCAATTGTTTGGCATAAACTGGGTCAACATTTTCATCCATGAGATATTTTAGTGTCATTTGGACAGCTTCATCCCTTCTTGTTCTGTCTTAAGTTGGCGTAGTCGCGCCGCTGCTGGGTGAGGATTTTCTCTTTGTGCTTTTCTGGCAACACGACCCCATTCTAACCAGTCAGCAATGTATTTGCTCACAGTTTCTTTATTGTGCAAGTAATAAAGAATAGTTGCATAAACTTGTTCTAAGGTCAAAGTTGTATATATGTTCGCTATTTCTTCTGGAGTACGAGCGCGATAAATATACTCATAGAGGATAGTTTCAATCCCAATGCGAGAGTTTTTCAAACGAATGTCATTTGGGGCAATAAAATTAAAGTAATCAGATAATTGCATAATTAATTAATGGTTTGTTCTTTTTCCCATTCCAGATATTTTTCAGGAGTTATGGGATGGGTTTTATTAGTAGCGTACATCTTATTTTGCTTCTAGACTTCAGTTACCAGTTTAATTGATGCTAAAATTAAACAATATCGTTTATAGAAGAGCAATTATGGTAGTTCAAACATCCATCCCCTTACTAGAAAACGGCGATCGCCTCTCTCGTTCTGAATTTGAACGTCGTTATCTTGCTATGCCCAATCATCAAAAAGCAGAATTAATTGAAGGAGCAGTTTATATGGCATCCCCATTGCGTTTTAATCGTCATGCTAAACCTCATGGAGCCCTAATTACTTGGTTAGGAGTCTATCAAATTGCTACACCAGGGGTAAGTTTAGGTATTGAACCAACAATACTCTTAGATCTCGATAACGAACTTCAGCCAGATGGGGTATTATTACTCGATGTTGGTGGCGGGGCTCACATTACTGAAGATGATTATATAGAAGGTGCGCCAGAATTAGTAATAGAAATAGCAGCATCTTCCGCAGGGTACGATCTCCATGACAAAAAAAGAGTCTATCGTCGCAATGGAGTTAGGGAATACCTAGTATGGCAGCAACATGAAAATCAACTTGATTGGTTTTTCCTGGACTTAGATCAATACGTAACCAGAGAAGTAGATGAAAGAGGAATAGTGCGATCGCATATTTTTCCTGGTTTATGGTTAGCAGTTGAAGCACTACTTACAGGAGAAATGAATCAAGTTCTGACAGTTTTGCAAGAAGGAATTAATTCCCCAGAACATAATAATTTTGTGCAAATTTTAGCAGAGCGAAACTCAGCTAAATAACCCCTGTAAAGCTTATGTTTACAGGGGTTTCTCAGTCAGTTACTTTTTTCCATAAAATCCTCAATCTCGATTCTTAGTTCCGAGTAAAGTCGAGGAACTTTATCAGCTAGTATTAATAATTTTTCCGACTTTAGCTCATAGGCATAGACACTTCTTATTACATGTCTAAATCGTCTAAACTCATCTAATTCTTTTAATGTTCTATCTGTTATCACCGCAGGTCTAACTTGAGGCACATCTACCAACATTTGTTCTAATAGTATTTTGTGCCATTTATCTCCTGTGGGTAAATCACCATCAATAGTTTTAGCAATAAACTCAAAAATTCGTTCAACAGCAGTATAGAAGCTATGCAGATTTAAAGCCAAACCATCGGATAAAACATCTTGAGAAACCTTATCGCTCTTATCGTCAAACAATTGAGAGTACATATTTATCCGCTCAACAATAGTTTTGATATTCAACAGCTCTATTTGGATTCTATTAACTAGACTTGACTCAATCACAATTCAACTCCAAGTTTAATAGCCTCTAAAATGTGAGGCTTGGCTGTTTCAATTTCTACTAAGTCAATATCAAAATCATGATCTTTCTCTAATAACGCGCCTGCTTCCCAAAATCTTGCTGTCGCCAGTCCAGATACTGCTAAATCAATATCTGAACGCTCACTCATTTGTTCATGGTCTAGCAAAGATCCAAAGAGAACTACTTTTTGCACTCCAAACTTTCGTTTTAGAATATCAGCACATCTACGAGCTACAGTCAGCCCATCTTTTTGTCGCTGTTTCATTTGTACTAAATATTTAGGTCGGTTCTGTCTGGCTCTTTGAATTCTTTCAAGAATTAACTCACTACTCATAACAGCCCCCGCCCCGAAAATCCGCCAAATGTTCCCTAAACCAAGCATAAGTTGATGTTATCCCCTCTTTTAAACCAATCTGAGGACTCCAACCTAAACTCCTCAAACGGGAAATATCCAACAATTTCCGAGGTGTGCCATCTGGCTTACTTGAATCAAATTCCAACTTCCCAGAAAAACCCACTATATCTTTAATCAATACTGCCAACTCACCAATAGAAATATCTTCCCCCCAACCAACATTAACAAACTCCTCACCATCATAATGTTGCATCAGGAAAATAGCCCCATCCGCTAAGTCATCCACATGGAGAAACTCCCTTCTAGGGTTTCCAGTACCCCAGACAACCACCTCCGTTTTTCCTTCCACTTTCGCCTCATGGAAACGACGCAGAAGAGCTGGTAAAACATGGGAATTTTCGGGATGAAAATTATCTCCCTCGCCATATAAATTAGTAGGCATCAAAGAAATAGCATTAAAACCATACTGACGTTTATAAGCTTGACACATTTTAATTCCTGCAATTTTAGCGATCGCATACCACTCATTAGTTGGTTCCAATACCCCAGTCAAAAGACAATCTTCAGACATAGGTTGAGGTGCAAACTTAGGATAAATACAAGACGATCCCAAGAATTGTAATTTCTGTACCCCATTACGCCAAGCAGCATCAATCACATTAGTTTGAATTTGAAGATTATCGCGAATAAACTCAGCAGGGTAAGTATTATTTGCATAAATTCCCCCCACTTTAGCCGCTGCCAAAAAAACATAATCTGGTTTTTCTTGTGCAAAAAAAGCTCTCACCGCTTCTTGCTCAGTTAAATTCAATTCATTATGTGTGCGCGTGATTAAATTTTCATAGCCCAAAGCTTGCAGCCTTCGATAAATAGCAGAACCTACTAAGCCCCGATGTCCAGCAACATAAATTTTATCCGTTGTTTTCATCTTGATTCACTTCTTTCTTGAAATTACTTTAATATGTAAACCGTTAAATTAAATAATATACCGACTTAAATCCCTATTTTAAAAAAATAATCTGGAGATTTTGAAACCAAAATCAACAAAAATTACCTCTTGTTAAAATATCCCCCAAATTTTGAGCAATACGAGCTGCAGCACCAGGTTTTCCCATGCGTCGCAGTCCATTTTCAAAAATAAGCTTCATTCTGGGTATATCTGTTAACAGAATTTGGATCGTATCAGCTACTTTTGTGGGTTGTTCCACTAAAATGACCGACTCCCCTAACAAACGGGTTTGCGCTTCTGCAAAAGCATAAGTAAATTGAGGACCTTCTCCTGGTAAAGTAATAACAGGTTTACCTAAACCAACAAACTGTTCAGTTGCAGTACCTGCCATAGCTATAGCCAGGTTAGCAGTAAGTAAACAGTCTGGGTAAGCATTTTGGGTCAAAATAAGCGTAGCATTTTCCCTGGTAAAAGCTTGAGCTTGTGGGTCAGTAATGGGAGAAATAACCGAGTTTAATGGTTGAGACTGCCAACCTTGTTGGTAGAGTAAAGTGTAAAAAGGTTCAAGAGGAAGAGAAGAGGCGATCGCCCCTAAAAACACCACAGAAGAGTTAATTTTTTCCGAAATGGGTTTAGTTGTTTCCAGAATTTTTGCCCAGTTGCGTTGTGCTTCTGGGTTTCTTGATCCAGGAAGGAGCAAAATAGTTAAAGTATCAATAGAGTTAAGAGAATATTTAGCCACAATACCATCCATCATCGGATTACCTAAATCATAAGCAGGAAATAAGTACTTTTGGAGTATATGGCAGGTTAAAGGATCTCGTGGAAAAATAGCCCGACACTGGGGGGGTTGCAGTAAAAAACGTTCCCAGGGAAGATAAACCGAACCTTGAAGACGCTCTATAGGGGAAGTTTTAGCCAACCATCCTGTTTCATCCCGTAAATAATATTCTGATTTAGCAGTACCCACAAAAGCGTAATTAGCCCCAGTTAAACGGGCAAATAATAAGGGTACAATATCCCCAACTGCTAGAATAAGTCCTGATTTTTCTTTAACCCATTGCCTCACTGCTCGGTATTGAGCTAAAGTTAGCTGGAGCAAACCTCCTTTTACATCTTGCCAAAGTTGACGACCATCCATATAAATAAACCCTCCAGAAGGCATACCCATGACAGGACCAATAATAGGGATATTTAACTCTTGATAAGCTTTTCCTTCGCCTACCAGGGGTAAAGCGGCTAATTTTGGCGGATGGGGGAGACTCTGTAACTGTTCCAAAATGCGAACAGCGATCGCGTCTTCTCCATGACCATTACTCAGACATAATATTTCCATAGGTTGAAAAAGGTGCTGGTTTTATTCGTTGTTTTTGTTAATTTTCTAATAACCTTGGTCAACCTGTTTATTGCTTGGAAAATTTGGCAACTTACTGGGTTATTGGCTAATTTAACTGAGACTTTGACCAATTTTGAGATTATTAGTCATCATATTCTTAAGTCTGCTCCTGAGTTATTAAATACTGGGGAGGTAAGTGGTAAAAACTTGCGTCAAACTTATCAGAAATTAAAGCTACAATTAGAACTTTTAGAGAAAGTTTTGGCTGTTTTCCGTTTGAGTTATCAAGTTGTCAAGGGAAGAAAAGGGAGACTTTTACCAATGTTATTACAATCTAGATAACAAGGACAAATAAGAAAATATTTTTAACAACCAGGGAAATGAAAAATGTCTGAAAAAAATAATAACAGTAGCGGTTTGATCGGGGGGATTTTACTCGGTAGTGCACTAGGAACTTTGATCGGTTTGGCGATCGCCCCCCGTACTGGTCGCGAAACTAGAAAAATTTTGAAAAAATCTGCAGAAGCTTTGCCAGAGTTGGCAGAAGATTTGTCAACAAGTGTGCAACTACAAGCAGAACGCTTGTCAAGTGTTACCCTGCGTAAATGGGATGATACTTTGAATCGTTTGCAAGAGGCGATCGCCGCAGGGAGACAAGCAAGTCAGTTAGAAGCAGAACAACTGAAAAAAGCTCGTGAAATTAAAGATGCTGCTAACAATGGGTGATAAATTGTGACAGAACCTCTATTTTGGCTGGGACTTTCCACAACATTAGTCGCTCTTAGTTTAACTGCTGTTTTGGTTGCAGCGCTTCCAGCTTTACAAGAGTTAAGCCGAGCGGCTCGTAGTGCAGAAAAACTTTTTGATACTTTGGGGAGAGAGTTCCCCCCTACTCTCGAAGCAATTCGTTTAACTGGCTTAGAAATTAGTGAGTTGACAGATGAAATAAATGAAGGGGTAAAAAGTGCCTCGGAAGTGGTTAAACAAGTAGATCAAACCATTACCGAAGCAAAAAAACAAGCAGAAAATCTTGAAGTTGCAACTAAAAGCTTATTGACTGGGGTAAGAGTAGCTTGGCAAACTTTTAAACGCCCTGTAAAACAACCCAGAATAAAAAACTGAGAGCAAAGTGGGCGCTTTGTGTAAATAATATTAAAATAAGGTAAATAAATGTAACGGAAATCATACTTTTAATAAGCAAATTATGATCAAAAGAATACTGTTGAGCTTCGCTGCGTGTTTTCTGGTTTTGTCTACTTGGGCGATCGCTTCCCCTGCATTAGCGGTAAATAACCCTGAGTTACTCCCAAAAGAAGAAACACCTGTGGTAGACTTGGCTAATTTTTTGCCCCAGACTCAAGAAGAGTCTCTCATTGAAGATATTCAGAATTTTGAATCTGAAACTGGCTGGAAACTGAGAGTGCTTACTCAGTATGACCGTAGTCCAGGTCGAGCTGTAATTAATTTTTGGGGTTTGGATGACAAAAGTATCTTACTTGTAGCTGATGGTCGGGGTGGAAATATCCTCGCTTTTAGTATCGGAGATGCTGTCTATGAGTTATTACCCCGCACTTTTTGGATTGAGTTGCAAACTCGTTTTGGAAATCTCTACTATGTGCGGGATAATGGGGAAAATAACTCTATTGTGGAATCTTTAGAAACTGTAAAAGTTTGTCTGCGTCAAGGCGGTTGTAATGTTGTTCCAGGACTACCACAGGAACAGTGGATTTTAACCCTCATTAGTTCAGTTGTAGGTGGTGTTATTTTTGGTTTTGCGGCTATTTCCCGTAAACCTGGTCAAGTATTCGCTTGGCAGTGGGCTTTAATTATGTCACCTCTGTGGGGTATTTTATTCCTCGCTTTTGGGATCGGTCCTGTTGTGATTCGCACCTCAGAGTGGTTGCCTCTTTTCCGTAATGTTATTGGTTTTATGCTCGGAGCATTAGTTGCTTATCTCTCTCCCATGTTTAATCAATCAACTACTTCTGAAACTTAATTTATTATAAGAAAACAGGCATTGTACCTGCACAAAACTAATGCCTGTTTTGTTTTATATCCCCAGTAAAAAAAATGGAATGGAACGCCCTTTCAGCTCAAAATCTAGCAATTATTGATCAAGAAGTTGAAGATCATAGTTTATCTCCCGCAGCATACGAAATTGCAAGGCGAATAGTTTTTTATACTTTTGATTTTGGTTATTTATCCAGTTTGGCTTTTTCTCCTGCTTCTCTACAAACAGGTGCTGCTGCTTTAGCCGCACGGACAACTATTGTGGTAGATGTACCAATGGTAAAAGCAGGAATATTGCCCAATGTTGATAAATATTTTGCTAATCCTATTTATTGTGGGATGGAAACTTTAACTCGCCCTCAAAAACAAAAAACTAAAACTGCTTGGGGAATACAAACTTTAGCACGACGCTATCCAGAAGCTATTTTTATTATTGGAGAAGATCTAAGTGCACTTAAAGTTTTAATTGATTTAGCTGAGTCTGACCAAATAAAACCTGCTTTAGTTATCGCTACTCCTGGAGGTTTTGTGGGTGCCGAGTTACTTAAAAATAAACTAAAAAATTCTACTCTTCCTCATATTCGTGTTGATGGAAATAAAGGTGGTGCCGTGGTAGCTGTTGCCATATTTACTGCTTTAATAGATTTGGCATGGCAAGCTTATCAACAAGATACTAAAGTTGTTAATAATTAATAATTAATAATGAATAATGAATAATTAATTATTAATAATGAATCTAGCAATTATCATAGTGGTAATCTATAGTTATTCTTGGTAAGACAAGGGGCTTAAGCCCCTTGTCCGTACCTCGAGACTAAGAGAAACGCTATAATTAATTATTAATAATGATCTCTTAAACAAAAAAATATTAATTATTCATTATTAATTATTATTTATTCTTCATTATTAATTATTCATTATCAATTATTCATTATTCATTATTCATTATTAATTTAACTCCCTACTTATTTGTAGAAAAACATCTCGGCGTAAATAGGGATATTCTCCAACCCAAAGGTTATAACGTGGTAAATAAACATCAGTAACTCTCTCAATAGTTGCTAAATTTGGTTTATTGGATAAAACTAATAACTCTACTATTTCCCCAGGATTAATTACTTTATAACTGCGACGCAATGGGGCTTGTATTTTAGCGAGAAAACCTATTTCATCTTCTATTTCTACATTTAATCTTCTCTCTTTTATTTCGATTATTTCTAATTTTCCTTTATTATTAACTTGCTCTTCTTCTCCTACTAATTCTTCGGTAATATATACATCAAATATTCTTCCCCTTGCAAACCCACTATATTTATAACGTCTGTAAGTTTTATTTCTTAAACTTGCTTGATAAACAGGTGCCCAAAGCCAGTATAATCCTACTATGATTCTAAAAATTAAAGATAGCGCTTGTCCCCCGTCTCCAAATGCCATACCAATTAACCAAATTATGGTAACACCAACTACGGAAATTAGGGCTCTTCTGATTATTTCTTGAACTCCTCCCCAATAATATTTATATTGCGCTCCTGTGGCAATTAAGGGTATTAAATCTTCAAATGCTTGGCGAGTTAATGGTATTAACATTAATGAATAATGAACAATTAATAATTAATAATTAATAATGAATAATGAATGAATAATGAATAATGAATAATGAATAATTATTCATTCATTGTTCATTATAGCAATTTTCGGATGACTAAGGTACAGTTTTACTTGATTGACAAGGGGCTTAAGCCCCTTGTCCGTAGATCAAGACTAAGAGAAACGTTTTATTCATTATTCATTAGACCTCTTGCAAAAGTGGTGTTAACCCCCCCTACCCCCCCTTGGTAAGGGGGGGAAAATGCCTAGTTTGTAGGGCTCCCTCCCCGAACCTGCGGGGAGGGCTGGGGTGGGGTTTTTTACGGTTTCGCAAGAGGTCTATTATTCATTATTCATTGTTCATTATTCATTATTCATTATTCACTATTCATTATTCATTATTCATTGTTCATTCTCTATAATATCTTTTCTAAACCATAAACTAATGATTTTAGTTCAGTAACTTTGCGAATTGCTAATAAAACACCAGGCATATAACAGGAGCGATCGGTGGTATCGTGTCGTAAAGTATAGATTTGTCCTGATGCGCCAAAAATTACTTCTTGATGGGCAATTAAACCTGGTAATCTTACACTGTGAATATTAATATTTTCTTCTCCTACTCCTCCTCTCGCACCAGCGATGGTTTCCTTTTCTGTTACTTGTTTTGGGTTGTAGGTTTTTCCCAATTCTGCTAACATTTGAGCAGTTTTAATGGCTGTACCACTGGGAGCGTCTGCTTTTTGATTATGGTGCAGTTCAATAATTTCTACATTGTCAAAGTATTTAGCTGCTTGAATGGCTGCTTGTTGCAGTAAAATTACACCAATGGAAAAGTTAGGGATGATCAATGCTCCTGTACTTGCTTTGTCTGCAAAGTCTGCTAAGTCTTGGATTTGTTCTGTAGTTAACCCTGTTGTTCCTACTACTGGTCTAACTCCATAGGCGATCGCACTTCTAACATTCTCATACACACTATCTGGGTGGGTAAAGTCCACCATCACTCCTTGCACCTTTTCCTGGGTTGCAAGCACCAAGACACTCTGCAAGTCGTTTACTACAGGAACTTCTAACGGGGCGCAACCTGCTACTTCTCCGATATCTTTTCCCAGATATTGAGAGTTATGATCTATTGCCCCCACTAACATCATATCTTCTGCAGCGGCTACTGCTTTAATTACTTCTTTGCCCATTTTTCCCCCTGCTCCATTTACTACCACAGGGATGCGATTAGCTTGGGTCATTTCTTTTCCTCTTCCACTCTCATCAAATATTTTATCACCTGGCGTTTTTTTGATTATCTTTAATTATTAGTATTAACGTGCAATCAATAAAGAAAGAGAGTCGACGACTTGCCGTGTTTCGTCTCGACTCTCTTTACTGGTTTGCTTGTTCGCTCCTCACACACCACTTAAAGTGTATAAGAACAATTGGGATTTGTCAAGAAGTTGGCAAAATTTTTTTTTTATAATTCTGTAATGGCTGAAACCCTTAGCTGCTCTTGAATTAAGCAAAATAATAATGTTTGAACTAAACTAATTAGTCCCAGTCTAGCTTGGCTGAGTTGTGAGTTTTTCTGTATTACTTCGCCCCAAATACGGCAACTACTGTAAAACTCTAGCATTGCTATACTTAAGTTATTTCCTTGTGCTATCCAGTTCGGATCTTCTGAATTATTTAAAGCATCTACCATTGCTATTAGTTGGTTAATTAATTTTTTTTCTGTTGATTCTTTTAATAATAACCACGATATTTTCAAGGGTTCTACTAAAGTAAATTCTCCTTGTTTTAACCTAATTATTCTCTCTTCCTCTCCTAACCTTAACAGTGCGCAACAACGAGCATGAGCATATTGAATTGTAAAAATATCAGCAGTAAATTGATTTAATTCTTCTTTGCTTTTTTTTTCCCAAGTTCTGGATATTTCTAACAGTTTTTGTAACCAAAAAGATAAAGAGCGATCGCTTATTTCTAAATCTATTTCTCCTGTTATTTTTATTTTCACTTTTATTGGCTCAAAAATTTTGAATGAATCAGTTTTTATTTTCTGATTTAATTCAGGTATTTTTTTGAGTATTGAAGTGCGATAAATAATTTGATTTTCATTTTTTAAGCGATATAAAGGAATATCAGTTATTTTTAGATTCTCAAAATTTAATTCTCTCAATAATATCAAAATTTTTTCTTGGAGTAATTGTTTAACTCCTATTTGTTTTAATTCTAAACTTATTTGTGATTCTTGAGATAGATTCATCTTAATTTTTTCTAGATTATTTTAAATAAATATCAGCTATAAAAATAACATTTTCTAAGATAATGTATTTAAATATTAACTATCAAAAAACCATAAAAATTTTAACTCAAGTCCAAACCAAACCAAGTAGGATCGAGATAATTATAACGGATATAAGGTTCAAAAGCAGATAAAATAGTAGTGCCATAACTACGAAGATTAACACGATTATCTAATAAAGCAACAACGCCTTGAGATGCGCGTACAGATATTACTGCTCTTTGAATTTCTCGTAAAGCTGTGGGTAAAAGATAAACACGAAACCAATCAAGTTTTTGACTTTTTAAATAAGCAACTTTAGCAGCAACTAAAGGATTTTCCAAGGAAGGAATGGGTAAAGTAGTAATAACTAAAAGTTGAGGAGTTGGGAATTTATGATGATTTTGCTGCCAAAATTTCCAACCACTTACTAAAATCGAATTTTCTGTTATATTAATATTTTCAACTTGTACGCGAGAACCAAATTCAGCGGCCATTGTTGCACCTACTTGTGCTTTTAAAGGCATATCCCCCACAAGTAAAACTACTAATTTATTGATATTATTACTCAAACCAATTAAAAGACGTATTTGCTCCATAATTGATCCTTGAAATTGAGGCGTATTTGGCATTGGCATACGTTCTGGAATATATAATTGAATTTGTTCGTTATTAGGGTTAGGAGCAAATTTGAGACAGGTAACATCTCCAATACCCAACTCAAAGCGATAGGTAGGAGCATTTCTTTCCCAGTCAAGGAAAGTACCAATAAACACTACTGGTTGCTGCTGCCAAACTGGAGCTACACTTGTCGCGACTTCAAGGGGGGTTAGATGTAGGGTAAAATTTCCTTGATCTCTGGCGATGGTAGCCCATAATAGGTGATGTTCTCTTCTGAGGTATTGCCAAAATTTAACTAAATTAGGGGTTAAATATGCTTCAAGCGCGAGAGTTTGAAATAATTCATGGAGTTTGTTCCACTCATTTGAATACAGAGGATAACATTGATAGAGATTTGGGGGATGTTCAAAGATAGTTTTAGTTAAACTTACCCGCACATTACGGATCAAATTTTTCAGTTGCGGACATTTGTCCATCAACTCATCCCAGTCTTGTTGTTCCATTTTCTGAGTAAGTTGTTGAGCTGCATACTCTTGTAAAAAGTCTGCTCCATCAATAATTGTGGTAAGGTTAGAAGGAAATTTATTTTTATTAGTCAAGCGATCGCTTAACCAAATTTCAGGAGAAATAAGGATTAACCCAGAAAAACTGTCTGATGCTGAAAATTTATCATCTGTAATAAGTTTCTTATCTGTTTTTAACCATTTTTGTAGCTGAGGAATTTCTGTAGTTAGCAGTTGCTCTTGAATGGAGCATGGAGCAACTAAAATTACTGGTTTAGGTTCGAGGAGTGCAGGTGTAAGATAGCTTACAGGATATTTTACCGCAACAGTTCCTGTTTGAATTAAGGCAGAACGCCCCAAACGCAAAGCCCTTGCAACCAGTCGCGCCATGGTTAAATAATGGGGCCAAGTAAAATTATCTTGTTCCCGCAAAAATTCCCGCAAGTACGAGTGAACTTCTACTTCAAACATAATAAAAAGTTTTTTCTCTAGGTTAGCTTATATGCGATGATGGGAAAATGACTTTTTCAGAAAAGAAACAAAACAGAAATTATGGCTAAAATCGAATTTTCCAGAGGTATCACTGAAGATGCTATCCCCGATGTTAGGTTGACCAAGTCTCGCAGTGGGAATAGTGCAACTGCTACTTTTTATTTTGACTCTCCTAAAGCATTAAGTCAGGAAAGTACAGAAGAAATAACAGGTATGTATATGATTGATGAAGAGGGAGAAATCATTACACGGGAAGTAAAAGGGAAGTTTGTTAATGGTAAGCCCACCGCTTTAGAAGCTATTCTGATAATGAAGTCATCTCAAGAGTGGGAGCGCTTTATGCGTTTTATGGAGCGGTACGCAAAAGATCACGGTTTAGAGTTTAGCAAAAGTTAAAAGCAGGTAAAAGTGGGAGAAAATCAACACAAACTAATTCCTCATCCAGATAGTGGGGCAAGCATAGTAAAATATGCAGTGATTACTGTAAGCGATACCCGCACCAAAGAAACTGATAAAAGTGGTGAACTAATTCAGGAATTGTTGACTACAGCGGGTCACATGATGCTTGATTATGCAATTATTCCCGATGAACCAATTCAAATTAAAAGCCAATTAACCCAGTTGTGTCTCGTTCCAGAAATAGATGCAGTAATAATCAATGGTGGTACTGGGATTGCGCCGAGAGATACCACCTATGATGCACTAGAAAACTTGCTAGAGAAAACTTTACCTGGTTTTGGGGAGTTGTTTCGCTTTTTAAGTTATCAGGAAATAGGCTCAAGGGCGATCGCCTCCCGTGCAGTTGCTGGTATTTATCGCCAAAAGCTGATTTTCTCCCTACCAGGTTCTACCAACGCCGTTAAACTTGCAGTGGAAAAGCTGATTTTACCAGAATTAATTCACTTAGTTAAACAGTTGCAAGGTTAAAGCCTGGTGGTGCGTTACGGCAGAAACGTAACGCACTAAATAGACTGACCAGTCTAAAATCATCTTTCAAATTAGACTATACAGTTTGATTTGTAGGGGCGGGTTTAGAGAAAACCCATGCTATACAAGAAAAATTCATTGTTCAAAACCCGCCCTCACCAGATATGCTAGGGGTCCTATTGTGTAAATAATTGTAGGTGGCTACTTATAGGAGATGTCTAACCCAAACCTTCAACCACTGGATGGAAGAAAAAGGCTAACCCAACAATGGTATAAGTTGCCAACAATAAGCTACCTTCTAACCAGTTAGAATTACCATCAGCACTAATGGAGTTAGCAATCAATACAGCTACTGCCACTGCTACTAATTCAAAGGGGTTAAAATCTAAGTCCATGGGTTGACCAATAAACCAACCTGCAATGACTAAAACAGGGGCAACAAATAGGGCAATTTGCAGACTAGAGCCCACAGCTACTGATACAGATAAGTCCATTTTATTTTTCAGGGCTACTGTCACTGCTGTAGCGTGTTCTGCTGCATTACCTACAATTGGTAGAACAATAACTCCAGTAAATAGTGCAGTAAGTCCTAAAGCAGAGGTAGCTTCTTCGAGAGACTCTACCAATAATTCCGACTCGATCGCTACCCCCAGTGTCACCACAAGCAAAATGCCAACCCATAAAGGTAAATTTACTTTAGACTTTGCCTCTTGAGCTGCCTCTTGAGTATCCTCTTCTTCTAATTCTGCTACTCCCACATCATAGAGATAAGAATGGGTTTTCATGGAGAATAATAGGGTTAACCCATAAACCAAAATTAAAACAATGGCAACTGCAACAGAAAGCTGTTGTAGGGTTTTTTCCCCAACGCCACTGGAGGTATATTCTACTGCTGTGGGCAGTAAAAGGGCAATTACTGCCAAATTCATAGTCGAGGCATTCAAGCGTGCCGCTACAGGTTGAAATGTCTGCTCTTTATAACGCAGTCCGCCTAAAAACATGGCAAAACCCATCACCAGAAGTAAATTACCAATAATAGAGCCAGTAATGGTTGCTTTTACCACTTCTACTAAACCTGCTTTGAGAGCGACAAAGGCAAGAATTAATTCTGTCGCGTTTCCAAAAGTAGCATTAAGTAGCCCACCTAAGTTGGGCCCTACCACTACCGCTATTTCTTCGGTTGCTGTTCCCATAAATGCGGCAAGAGGTACAATAGCTAAACAAGCAGTGATAAAAACCACTACCGCCCCCCACTCCAGATAATGCGCCGCAATGGAGACGGGGATAAATAATAACATGATGAGAAAAATGGTGTTTTTGTTCATAAAGAGTTTGACTTTCAATCAGATTTTATCATAGATTTTTCAGGTAGGTTGGCACACCAGCTAGATTTTTTTTACTGTTCACAGCATTTTATTACCCATGAAAAGGAATATCAAAATTTTTCCAGATGGAACAAAAGTTGAATATAATCAAGGTAAATTTGATGCTTGGTGTGTTTATTTTATTCGCGCAAATGGTCAAAAAATTGCTCCTAAAGATGTGCAATATTTTATCAGATTTCAGCAGTTAGCTAGTAAGTATGGTGCAACAACAATTTATCAAGATTTTGTTGTTATTTATGCTAAAACTGATTATAAAATAAATGAGATGATTTTAAATAATATAACTCAACTTGCTGCTAAATATCAAGATGATGCTTTAACTATAGATAAACTATTTACTATTATTTATGCAGGAATGGTAGCAGAAGAAAATAAGGAAAAGGCGATTTTGAAAAAAAGAATTAAACGGTTAGGAATGCACCAAGTATTAATGGAAAATCTACCGCCTAATATGGCAGCAAATTTTAGTAGAGGGAAAAGCTGGAGAGAGTTGGATAAGGAGTGTAAATTGAGAGGATTTTAATAATATTGGTTGTTATGTCAAATCCTATTTAATAAAACCCTCTATATAATTAATGGTGGTTTCGACTACGCTCAACCACCATCAACCAAAACTAGGTAAATAATATTTGATATTAGTCATTAGTCTCACAAACCGCCTAGGGTTAAAACTGGGGTGTTGATTTTCGATAAAATAGACCTCTTGCAAAAGTGGTGTTAACCCCCCCCAACCCCCCCTTGGTAAGGGGGGGGAAAATGCCTAGTTTGTAGGGCTCCCTCCCCGAACCTGCGGGGAGGGCTGGGGTGGGGTTTTTTACGGTTTCGCAAGAGGTCTAATATAAAAAAGTAAATTCATGCAAATTTTCTGATTGGTTCACCAGTCCGCCTGGGAATAAATTCCCAGGCTAATAGCTAAAGTCCGTTAAAACGGACTCAAGTCCCGCATGTGTTTTATGAAAAATTTTAGTCCACTTTTAGTGGACTTGAGCTATTAGCCTGGGAATTTATTCCCAGGCGGTCTAGGGAACTCACAGAATTTTCCAAAACTTTTTATCTGAAAGCATGAATTTATTTGTGCAAATTATGCCTAAAATCAACACCCCAGGTTAAACCCCCAGGCAAATAGTTTAAGTCCCCTGAAGAGGACTCAATTCTCAAAGGTTTATACTTAATATAAGTTAACATTTTAGAGATAATTCCCCGATGAAACAAAATTTGACAGAAGGTAGTGTAGGTAAACACCTGATTAACCTAACTATACCAATGATTTGGGGTGTTTTGGCAGTGATCGCTTTTAGCATAGCAGACACCTATTATGTCGGACAACTCGGAGCCGATGAACTGGCGGCTATGAGTTTTACCTTTCCAGTAGTTACGACTTTGGGAAGTTTAGCTATGGGTTTGGGGGTGGGAGCGTCTAGTATTATTGCTCGCGCTATCGGAGAAGGCGATCGCCAAAAAGTCCAACGTCTGACTACCGATAGTCTCAGTCTTTCCTTGATCGCTGTTTGTATTTTTGTATTTATAGGATTACTAACCATTGATCCCTTATTTACTGCTTTAGGTGCAACACCAGATCTACTCCCCCTCATCCATAGTTATATGGAAATTTGGTACTGGGGGATGATTTTTCTGGTTATCCCAATGGTGGGTAATAGCGCCATTCGCGCTGCAGGGAATATTCAGGTTGCCAGTATGATTATGATTTTTGCTGGTGTAGTCAATATCATCCTGGATCCATTTTTCATTTTTGGCTGGGCAGGTTTACCCAGACTGGAAATAGCTGGGGCTGCCATAGCTACTGTAATTTCACGGGCAACAACATTACTGGCTGCTTTATTTTTCCTGTATCGAGAAAAAATGCTTTGTTATAACTTACCCAAGTTACCAGTGCTTTTAAACTCCTGGAAAAATATCCTTCATGTTGGTTTACCTGCTGCTGGAAGTAGTATGTTAATGCCCATATCCATAGGAGTGATTACAAGTATGATAGCGGTATATGGAAAAGAAGCAGTTGCTGCTTTTGGTATTGCTTCTAAAGTAGAAGCTTTTGGCTCCATTGTTTTGATGGCTTTAGCTGCTATTATTGGCCCTTTTGTAGGACAAAATTGGGGAGCAAAAAAATACCATCGAGTCGAACAAGGATTGTATTTAAGCTTTATATTTTGTCTTTTTTGGGGTGTTTTACTAGCAGCAATTATTGCACCCAGTGGCACTTGGATTGCCTCTTTATTTAACAGTGACCCACAAGTTATAAAAATTGCTTCCACCTATTTACTAATTGTTCCCATTAGTTATGGTGCATCGGGAGTTATTCAAGTTGCTAGTTCTACTTTTAATGCTTTAGGTAAACCTTTACCTTCCACTGCTATGGTTTTAATACGAATGTTTTTCCTCTATGTACCATTGGCATATCTAGCTAGTAAATTTTTGGGAATTTATGGGATATTTTTTGCTACTTGTTTGTCTAATTTAGCTGTTGGTTTCCTCTCATTTCTTTGGATTAGAAAAAGCTGTGCTGATGAAAAAATCAAAAGAGAAAAAATTAACGATGACAAGCAACAATTATTAATTTAATCACCCAAAAGTGTAGCAATAGGTTAAAACCTGTTGCCATAAATCGCCTTATGTTAAACCATAAGGCTACACAAGCCAAACCCGCCTACTTGAAATTATGAGTAAAATAAGACCTAAAAACGGACTAGAGAGCTTGTATGAATATCATTTTCAGTTCAATTTATTGAAGGCTATTGATTAGCTTTTTCACCTAAAATTTTATGATTTTTCCCCAAAATACTTGACAAATCTTTGACCCATAAGTTAGAATAAAAACAGCAAGAGGCAAAGAAATTAAATTCACCTAATGCACAAAATTAGTACTGCGAAGTAGCCAGGCGTATGCCTGGCTCTTCAAAGGAAACCCTACAGTGCAACCGCTTTAAAACAAGAAGCTCGGTTCTCCGAGCTTCTTGTTGCTTTTTTCTCTTCACATTTTCTCTTCACATTTTAGAGGAAAAATGACTCCAGATATGCAGCCCCAGACAAGGGGCTTAAGCCCCTTGTCCATCTCCTCAAGAAAATGTGTAAATAGCTCAAGTGCAATTGTTCTGTGAAAATAGATTAGGGGTTTTAAACCCTGATACTTGGACTACACAATTACAAGATCAGTATTCACAAGAGTGGGCGCTCCTGTGAGTGTAGCTACCAGGGTGGAAGCGAAAGTACCAGTACCAATACCATCTGGATCAAAAGAAAGTTGTCCAGTGGTAGAATTATACATGAAACGGTCATTTTCATCCAGGGGAAACGCCCCAACCACAAACTGGTCTGCAGGAAGCACCCCAGCAGTTAAACCACCGCCAAAACTAACCCCTATCTGTATCTTATCCGTACCTGATATGAAATCGGTAATTTCATCCCCAGCGTCTGGTAAACCATTAAACACAAAAACATCACTTCCATCTCCCCCAGTAAGAATATCTGCAACTTCTCCTCCTACCAGGTTATCATTCCCTCCCAAACCACTGAGAATATCTTTTCCACCAATTCCAATTAAGGTGTTATTTCCATTATTCCCAGTAATCACATTGTCCTGAGAGTTTCCCTGACCTTTAATATTTTTAATCCCAGTGAGAACTAATTTTTCCACGTTTTTGGGGAGAGAAGCGATCGCAACTGCTGAGTTGAGAGTGTCTATCCCCCCAGCAACTTGTTCTACAATAATATCCCCAGTGTTAAAACCCTGATAAACATCATCTCCTATACCACCAGCCAGAGTATCTGTTCCTAGACCTCCAATGAGAGTATCTTTCCCATTTCCCCCAATAAGAGCATCTCCTCCTCCTGCACCATTAATTTTATCGTTTCCTGCTAGGCCATTGATAGTATCCGCATTGGCAGTACCATTGAGGGTATTATTTGCTCCCGTGCCATTTGTGGTAGGGCGAGTTTCTACAGCCCCCACATCTAAGGTACTCACAACCCGCCCCAAAAGTCTGTTATCTACTGGGAGTAACTCCCCATAGTTTCCATCGGAGTCTAAGTCATTTACATCTTGGGGAAGACTCGCGCTGTTTCCTTTATCTATCGCTGGGCTATCAGTTAGGGGGAGACGAGTTAAAACTACTCCTCCATTGTCTGCTAAAGCAGCTAATTTTGGGTCGACTACATCTTTCTGGTCGCCAGTTTTGTTAAAAACATCTGTGGCATTTCCCGTACCAATAACGTTGTAACCCTCGCTGACAAAAGAATTAGTTCCTCCAGTATTACTTACGTCAGTACCGTTATTTCCAGCAATGATAGAATTTTTTACTTTGGTTTCACCATCTTGACTACCTACTCCTCCTCCCAAGTCCACATAAGTTTGGTTTTCGGTAATAGTGCTATTTTGGATGGTAGCTTTTCCTGTCTGGTTATAAACACCTCCCCCTCCCAAAATGCCTGTGTTTTCTACCACATTACTGTTGGTGATTTTTAAAGTTTCTCCGTCATCTGCTTCATGGTAAATACCTCCACCAGAGTAAGCTGCTGTGTTTTGATGAATACTGCTGCTGTCTATTTCTAAGTTGGTATATTGGTTATAGATACCGCCCCCTGAAACTCCTGCTTCGTTTTCCGCTATGGTTGTTTTGACGATTTTGGTATTGCTATAATATTGAAAAATACCAGCCCCCGAACCGTTTGGTGTCTTGTTTTTGATGATTTTGCTGCCATTTATCTCTAGGTTTCCACCGTACTGATATATACCCCCACCATTACTATTATTTGATACATTCCCCTCAATAACACTATCGGTTATTTTTGAGTTGCCATAGTTTAAATCTATCCCACCACCACCGTACTGTGAGATATTTTTAGACACCTCGCTGTTGTTTAATTCTACATTAGTCCCATTTATCCCACCACCAGAGTAAGCGCTATTATTAGACACTTTGCTGTTGTTTACTTCTACATTGGTTCCAGATATCCCACCGCCGTAAGAAGCGTTATTACTAGACACATTGCTATTTTCTACTTCTACAGTCTCCCCATTTATCCCTCCACCGTAGGAAGCGCTATTTTCAGTCACACTGCTATCTTCTACTTCTACAGTTCCTCCACTTATCCCTCCACCGTACCCACCTTCATTCCCACTGACATCGCTATTTTTTACTTCTACAGTTTCTCCATTTATTCCGCCACCATAATTACCATTCACATTACTATTGGAAACCTTAACAACATTCCCATTTATCCCCCCAACGTTACTCCAATATTCAGTATTATTATTTTCAACACTACTGCTAGCAACAACAACCTGGTCGCCAGAAATCCCACTTCCCTCTGTATTTCCAAATACCTCACTTTCAATAACAGTCACCACAGTAGCGCCAGCTACACCACCGCCAGAATTGTTAGAAATAACGCTATTTTCTTTTACAGTAAGTTTAGTGGTGCTGCGGACTCCCACGTCTCCAGAATTATTAGAGACATTGCTAGAGTTAAGCTCAACATCAGATCCTATTATACCGCCACCGAGTCCACCTGCCGTATTCCCAGTCACTTGAGTATTATTTAAAATGAGCTTACCGCCCAAAATACCGCCCCCGCTGGTTGTATTTATGGCAACATTATCTGTAACGATAACCTCATTGAGAGTCAGTTTCTCATTATTGATGATTCCGCCACCACCTGGTGCATAACCTTTGGTAATGGTCAACTTTTCAATAACAACATCTTGCTGGGTACTGCTTTTCCCATCATCCACCTTAAAAACCCGTGACTTTCCATCTCCACTGACAGTTATATTGCTAGCAGTGTTATTCCCGATTATATTTACGGCGTCCTTAACAACTATTTCCCCAGTAGTAAGAGTTATTTGACCAGTTAAAGTACTTTTAAACTGGATGGTGTCTTTTCCTGCGGTATTGTTAGATTTGTTGACTGCATCTCTTAAACTGCCTGTTCCCGCGTCATTTAAGTTATTTACTGTAAAAGTTGCCATTAGTTTTTTTATATTTTTTTGATTGTTCTCCACATTATAGGCACATTAATTGTTGTCTGTCAAGGGTTTTAAAATTAGATTTACTTATAGTTATATATATATATATAAGTAATAGTTATATCCAAGAAAAGGGAGGAATTGAAATCCAAAGTCCGCCTGTAGCAAGTGCTGTAGCAAAAGGTCTAAAGTATTGATTAAGAACTTAGATTTTTTGAAGTAAATACACAAAGTTTCTACACAAAACTAGAGTGTAAAGTCCGCGCAGGCGGACTTTGTTTGTGTAGCAAGAGGTTTTAACCTCTTGCTACAAATGGCGAGGGATTGAAATCCCTCGCTACATAAACCAAGTCCGCCTGTAGCGAGGGATTGAAATCCCTCGCTACATAAACCAAGTCCGCCTGCGCGGACTACTGTGATATTTTATTAAAAAATAAAGATAATTTTGACTTCCCAGTTATTATAATCAAGGTGAATAAGTTCGATTTTTTGGATAAATTCTCGCAAGTAAAAACGCCTTTCAGACTCAGATAAATCTAACCAAAATTGGGGTAGGGAAACAGTCTGGGCGATCGCCTTTAAATTCCCTGGAGGTAACTGATCTAGTTGTGAGCGAAGTTGAGCAATTTCAGTAGCTAATTTATAACGTCTTAATTGAGTTGTTTCTGCATCGAGGATGCCTTGTTTTTCCAGAGTTGGTAACTGAGCGATAATATCTTGTTTTTGATTGATTTGAGCGGTTAAATAATCTTTAACTCCTGCCAAGTTATTATTATTAATTCCTGGTACTGCTTGGGGTAAATTTTGACAAATCTGATCAATAGTTTGATGGAAAACTTTGTGATAATCAATGGCTTTACATGGGGGTTTTTCCTGACAGTTAATGGGGCGTAAATAGAGGTATTCTCTTTTTTTTCCCTTAGTGGTAACTTTAGTAATAGTCATGGGAGACTGACACTGTTGACACACAACTAAACCTGCAAGCGATCGGGGTGCTGTAGCGGTGCGTGGAGGTAAACTACTATTACGACGCAAAAGACGATCTATTTGTGCAGCTTCTTCTCTAGAAATAATAGGTTGATGGGTGTTAGGAATAATATCATGGTTATGATAACCCAAGTCACCGCGATAAACTGGGTTAGTTAGCCAGCGATGACCAGTAGAAACAGAAATTTTTTTGCCGTAGCGTTTCTCTAAATAGCGTACTGCACCCCGAAGAGAACCATATAACAAGAATTGGTCAAAAAAATCCTTAACCACACAAGCTGTGCTACGGTCAAGGATATAACGGTCTTTTCCCCGACGATAACCAAATGGTGCTTTTCCTGGGGGGGGTAAAGCTTGAAGACGGTTGTGTGCGTGTCCGAGACGAAGACGACGACTATCTTGGTTTTTTTGAATTTCTTGCAGAAGTTGAGTTAAAGTTGCGCGGATATTTTGCGGGTTTGTATTGTTAAGATGAGAGGAACTGTAAGGTTGTTCTGTTACAATGACTTCTATGCCTAAATTTTCTATTTGAGTAAGGATCTCGCTTATTGCTTGGATGGTATCACCTAACTCCTCCAAACGGCGAATTAATAAATATTTGGGGGGTTGTTTTTGACAGTCAAGTAATAACTGTTCCAACTCTTGACGCTTCCCCAAGTCTTGATAAACTTTATCCACCTCCAAACCCCAGATAGATGGGGATACTGGGGTATCCAGGAGTGGGTTACAAAAAAGATAGGCGATGGTTGTCATTTAAGCTTGGCTTATTTCAATAATATTGCCATCTGGGTCTTGAGTAAATAAAGCTGGACGACCAGAAGCACTCATTTGTATAGGATATCCGTAACTTGTCAAACGCTCTTTTGCTGCATCCAGGTTATCTACAGAAAAAGCAATGTGTGGGTTACGACCCCATTTTTCCTCATTTTTCAGGGAGTTTTCCAGATGGGGGTGAACCATCAAATGAATTTGATGGTTTCCCACTTGATACCAGACACCTGGATATTTTAGTGGTCTGTCTATTTTAGTTAGTCCAAGAATATTGGTGTAAAATGCTTCTGCTTTTTCAAGTTCAGAAATGAGAAGAGCGGTATGGAGACACTGGGTAATTTGCATTGTGACTAATTTTATATCTTTTTTTCAAAGCTGAGAGCCTTTTTTCGTATAAGTTACAGACTAGAGCAAAGAAAGAGTTGCAAGGGAAAGTTATTCATACTTATCGTATCAGACAAGGGGTTTAAACCCCTTGTCTTATTCATTGTTATAGTAATTCAGAAAAATTCCTTACACAAATTTACCATGTTATAATTATGTCATCAATTGTTCAAACCAAGTGTATTTACCAGCAAGTGTAAGGATGAGGAATGATGAGACGTAGATATAGAGACTCAAACGGTAAAACTGCTGTTGAAGATGATTTTAGGGAAAGTGCTATTAAATATGTTATTGAAACCACAGAGTTACGGCGACAAAAAGCAAAGCAGAAAATTTTGTTAACCAGTATGGCAGTTATTAGTGCTTTGCTCATAGTTACTCCTTTGCTTCCCAAGTTACTGGTTAGTATGAGTGAACAGATAACTGAATTTTTACCAGCTAGTGACCCATCTAAACCCACATCTGTTTCCGAAGAAAACATTTGTGATAGTCAATCATCAACCGATGAATGTCAAAAACCTCAAGGTTTGAGGGAAAAGTTAGATAGTTTTAAGGAAAACGTTCGTGAGAATAGTGACCAACTCAAAGAAGCAATGGATCAATCGTGAAACTACAAAGCGTCTGACAAGGGGCTTAAGCCCCTTGTCCACAAAGCGTTAAGACAAGGGGCTGAAGCCCCTTGTCCACAAAGCGTTAAGACAAGGGGCTGAAGCCCCTTGTCCACAAAGCGTTAAGACAAGGGGCTGAAGCCCCTTGTCCACAAAGCGTCTGACAAGGGGCTTAAGCCCCTTGTCCACAAAGCGTTAAGACAAGGGGCTTAAGCCCCTTGTCCATATCACACTAACGCCTTCTTTTATGGAGATAAGCGGACTCGAACCGCAGGCCCCCTCAATGCCATTGAGGTGCTCTACCAACTGAGCTATATCCCCTTAACGAACCTTTATTATTATAACTTTATTTAAACTTTTTTGTCAAGTGCTTGGGCAAAAATTTTTTTTGATTAATAGTAAGGGACATAACCAGTTGTATTTATATAACTGAGACAGTTACCCATGAGAAAATATACCACTAACATAGCTGCTGCGGCTAGAGCAACTAAAGTACCCGCCAGCATTAAGGAAAACTCCTGTTGTTCAAAGGCTTCCTGCATCAAATGTAGTGACCAGGCTACTAAAGCAACATCAAAAATGAGAATAGTAAATAACATTTCTTAAAAAATGTAAAGTTTTTTTCTATTCTAATACAAATCATTAAGCAGATGTTAGAGAGGAGCAAAATTCTTAACAGAGACTAAAGTGGGCGAACAGGTACTTGGCGATCGCCTAAATACTGTTTAATTTCAGCAATACTTAATTGCCCGTAATGGAGGAGGGAAGCGAGTAACGCCGCTTCTGCTTTTCCTTCGGTCAACGCTTCACATATATGTTGACAATTACCTGCACCACCTGAAGCGATTACAGGAATTTCCACTTGTTGAGCAATAGTGCGAGTAAGTTCTAAGTCATACCCTGCCTGAGTTCCATCTGCGTCCATACTTGTAACAAGTAGTTCACCTGCGCCGCGTTTTTCCACTTCTTGGGCCCATTGAATAGCATCTATACCAGTATTTTCTCTGCCACCGCGCACATAAACATCCCACCCAGGGTTGTTAGAGTCATTACGCCGTCTAGCATCTATGGCAACTACTATGCACTGTTTACCAAAGCGATCGCTTGCTCTGTTAATAAAATCTGGTTCTTTTACAGCAGTTGAGTTGATACTCACTTTATCCGCACCTGCTCTTAACAAAAGTTTAATATTTTCTAAAGATTTGATCCCTCCTCCCACAGTTAAGGGGATAAACACCTGTTCTGCGGTACGATAAACAACATCAATAATAGTAGGTCGGTCTTCATGGGTAGCAGTAATATCAAGAAAAACCAACTCATCAGCACCAGCATCATTGTAGACTTTGGCTAATTCAACTGGGTCACCAGCATCCTGAAGATTAACAAAATTAACGCCCTTAACCACGCGTCCAGCGTTAACATCCAAACAAGGTAAGATTCTTTTAGCTAGCATGATCAAAAAGTAAAGTAATGGCAATCAAAAGATTATCACAAGGGCAAGGAGGTAGATCAGAAAATTCCCCAGATAACAAGAAAAAGAGTACTCACTTTCCCAAAGACGAAACAAGAGAAAACCTCCTAGACAGTAAAGCAAAACCAGAAGAAACAGAAAATAACGAAGATAAAATTAGGCCATCAAGTTTAGATGATTATATCGGACAAAAAGAGCTCAAACAACTGTTAAAAATTGCCATAGAAGCGGCGAAAGGGAGAGGAGATAGTTTAGACCATTTGCTGTTATATGGGCCCGCTGGACTAGGAAAAACCACCATGTCGTTAATTTTAGCTGCGGAGATGGGGGTTAACTGTAAAATAACCGCCGCCCCTGCATTAGAAAGACCGAGGGATATAACTGGTTTATTAATTAACTTGCAACCTGGGGATATACTCTTTATTGATGAAATTCATCGCCTGAACAAAATGACAGAAGAGTTACTGTATCCTGCAATGGAAGATGGGCGGTTAGATATTACCATCGGGAAAGGACAAAGTGCGAAAATTCGTAGTTTATCTTTATCTAAATTTACCCTGGTGGGAGCTACCACTAAAATAGGGGCTTTAACCTCACCTTTGCGCGATCGCTTTGGACTAATTCAGAGATTACGGTTTTACGACACAGAAGAACTTACTCAGATTGTTTGGCGTACCGCTAAAATTATTCATACTGCTATAACTCACGAAGGAGCGGAAGAAATAGCCCGTAGGTCTAGAGGAACACCTCGTATAGCCAATCGTTTATTAAGGAGAGTGAGAGACTATGCGCAGGTAAAGAAAGCAGCAACTATTACCCCAGAAATAGCTGCTGCTGCCTTAGATGTATTAAATGTGGATCCAAAAGGATTAGACTGGACAGATCGGTTAGTATTGAGTACCATGATTGAACAGTTCAATGGTGGTCCTGTAGGTTTAGAAACCATCGCTGCAGCAACAGGAGAAGATGCCAAAACCATTGAGGAGGTGTATGAACCATATTTACTGCAAATTGGTTTTCTTAACCGTACTCATCGGGGGAGAATAGCTACACAAGCAGCTTATGAGCATTTGGGTTATGCGCATCAAAAGAGTTTATTTTGAGTAAAGGATGGAAACCCCTTATTACAAGAATCAAACAAGGGGTTTCAATAGCCATCTTTTTTAATTAATTCAGCCAAAAACTAACATCAACAGCCAACTTTTGACCTAACATTAATAAGGGGAGAATTTGAGTTAAATTAAAACTAAAAAAAAATATTAGGGTTATTTACTTTGAAAAAATCCAGAAATTTGCTTTTTTTTACTAATAAAAATACATAGCTGGCGATCGGTCAAGAGATAAAGCTAAATTAAGATGATTTCCCACCTTAATAATTTGCTCTAATATTTGCAAATCTGTTGCTAAAGTACTTGGTTCACCATCATGTAAAATATGCCAAAGAGAACTAAGAATTAATTGCTCTAAAGTTTTCTTAGCTTCAGGTATTTTTAATTGACAGCGAAGGTAATTAGCTTCGGTATTACTGGGCGCTGAGGTGAGACGCGATTAAAATCGCGCCATATCCATCACAACAATTAACGGTTTATTTGCTCCCTTATCAACTTTTTAAACAATGAAAATATCACTAGAATTAACATTAGCTAAATCAAGGAAGCGAGCCAGACTTACTTGAGCTTGTCCTCCATTTCCATCTGGGTCAAAAAACAAAACTCCTATGGTTTTATCATAGATAAAACGGTCATTAGACCTTTTGCGAAAGTAGTGTTAACCCCCCCAACCCCCCTTGGTAAGGGGGGGGGAAAATGCTTATTTTTTCGGTCATCTCCCCCCCTTACCAAGGGGGGGTTGGGGGGGTTTTTACGGTTTTGCAAGAGGTCTATTTTTATCAATTGCTTGTGCCCCTAAAACAAATTGTTTGCTAGGAAGAACTTCAGGTGCCAGTCCCCCACCAAACCCACTACCTTTTATCTGAATAATATCACTACCAGAAACAAAATCACCATTGAGAGTAAAACCATTGACATTAGAAAAATCGCCGTTGTAGATTGTTTTGGACATATTGTTTTTTTTAGTACAAAATAATTATGTTTAAAACCAATAAACAGTTAAATGTCAAGGGATTTTTGGGAAAATTTTGTTAATTTTTGTTAATGGGGAGTTACGTGTGGGGTAGGGGAGTCAACCAGTGCGCCATATTGAATTGATAACTGGTTAATTTAAACCCGCGCAGGCGGGTTTCGTTTGGGTAGCAACGGGTTTCAACCCGTTGTGCGCAAGAAGCCATAGGTTAAAACCTATGGCTACATAGACAAAACCCGCCTGCGCGGGTTTGAGATCATGGAATGATTAACAATTAATTTAACTTAATTCACATTAGACGTACTTTAAATAAGAAGAAAATCCTCTAATATAAAATAGAAAACAACAGATAACTCATTTACCAAAATCAAGCCATGTTTTCCTTAATTACAACTCTGAAAATGCCATCTGATGTGGAAATGAATGATGAGCAGTTTTTCAAGTTTTGCCAAATAAACCGAGATTTGCGGATAGAAAGAAAGAAAAATGGAGATATAATCATTATGACACCCAGTGGATCAGAAACAGGAAACCGTAATGTAAGCATAACAGCACAATTATGGAATTGGGCAGAAAGAGATGGTACTGGTATTGCTTTTGACTCCAGTACAGGATTTAAAATTGGTGGTGCTACCATGTCTCCTGATGCTTCCTGGATAAAATTAGAGCGGTGGAATGCTTTATCAAGAGAAGAGCAAATTAAATTTGCTCCCATTTGTCCTGATTTTGTAGTTGAACTTCGTTCTCCTAGTGACAACCTCCAACCTTTAAAAGAAAAGATGGAAATATATAGGGAAGAAGGGGCAAAATTAGGATGGTTAATAGATAGAAAAAACCGTAAAATTTATATTTATCGTCCAGAATGTTCTGTAGAATGCTTAGAAAACCCCAATACAGTGAGCGGTGGTTCGGTTTTACCTGGGTTTATTTTGGATTTAAGTAAGGTTTGGTAATTGTTTGATAAAATTTTTCTAGAGTAGGAGTTGTTAAATCTTCATAATATTTAACTTTTCCTCCTAGGGGTGCAAACAATTCGAGCTTGAGTGTATTTAAATATTGAAATTAAGTAAAAAGGATATCATAATGTCATACAGTGATTTTACTTTAGAAAAAGTGCAAAAAAAATTTAACTTAGTCATTAAAGAAGATCAGGAAATATTCACTAATATTGAAACTTTAGAACCTTCTCCTTTATTAAAAGAATTTCTCCAGAAAAACGCTAATTTAGCTTTAAAAATCAATACAGAGAAAGCCCGTTCAGAAATGATTATTGCTCCAATATTATTAGATTTAAAAAATCAGGCAAAAAAGCCAATTAGTCTTTTTTCGGGAGTTGATTTTAATGTTGATAGTGAGCAAGGATTAAATGGAACTTGTGATTTTTTAATTAGTGCTTCTAGTGAACAATTATTTATCAGATCACCTGTTATCACTTTAGTAGAAGCCAAAAAAGAAAATATTATGGGAGGATTAGGTCAATGTATATCTGAAATGATAGCTGCCCAAATATTTAATGAACAAGAAGGGAATCAAATTCCGATTATTTTAGGAGTAGTTACATCAGGTAATATTTGGAAATTTTTGCAATTAGAAGGGCAAGAAGTTCGCATTGATCTGAATGAATATTATCTGAAAGATATTACTCAAATTTTAGGTATTTTATCCATTTATAGTAGTAGTAGGTTGGGTTGAACAACGTGAAACCCAACCTACTTTTTGCTAAAAAATGTTAAAAAAACGCCTGATCGCCCCTTTCATCAATTAAAAGTCACCCGTTGATAAATCTCACTCAAACCAATCTGGAAATCAAGTGATGAAAGAGTTAAAATAGCATTTTTCCCTTCATATTCAGTCAATAACCATTGTTCTGTAGAAGTTTTAGCAAATTGTTCAATATAATAACTATATTGGTCGATTAAAATATATTCCTTAAACTGAGGAATTGAGCGATAGTAACGAAACTTCTCACTTTGGTCATAATTACTCGTTGATTTGGATAAAACTTCAACAATAAGTAAGGGGTTAGTGACTGTAGTTGTTCCACTTCCTTCATAAATGGGTTCTCCTTGAATCACCATTATATCAGGATAGGTAAAAACCTGATAACTTGGTATCCATAACCGCACATCTCCTGCAAAAACTTCCGCATTTTGTGTTTTTAAAGCAAAGTTTAAATAACTGCAAAAATTAATAATAATACGATTATGATTAGTTGTTTCCCCTATTATTGGTAAAATTTCTCCATCTCGATATTCACTTTTAAATTCTGCTTCTTCTTCTAATGCTAAATATTCCTCAATAGTATAGTTACGTTTTTCAATTTGTTGCACCATAAACTTTTTTTCCTAAATTTATCTATCTAGAGACGTTTCGGCGAAACGTCTCTACATTACCAATGATGAAATTAATTCAGCCAAAAACTAACATCAACAGCCAACTTTTGACCTAATATTAATAAGGGGCGAATTTGAGTTAAATCCCAACGACAAACACAGTGACCATTACCATTTACTTCTAAACAATCTGGGACAATGCGGTTGTGCAGGCATTTATAATACATTTCCTGGGCTCGGTCAAGGGATAAACCTAAATTAAGATGATTTCCCACATTAATAATTTGCTCTAAGATTTGCAAATCTGTTGCTAAAGTATTTGGATCGCCATGATGTAAAATATGCCAAAGAGAACTAAGAATTAATTGCTCTAAAGTTTTCTTAGCTTCAGGTATTTTTAATTGACAGCGAAGGTAGTTAGCTTCTATGGCGATCGCCTCTAACTCAGCCAAATGTTTTTCCTTTTCTTCTGAGTTTCCTACTGAATCTTGCAACTCTATAACTTTAATTAAACAACGGTGAGACAAAGCTACTTCAGCAGCTACTTGCAACTCTTGGGGTACTGGTAACTCATCCCGTTGGAAAGCCACCAAAACACTATAATTATCGCGATAAACTTGGGTATAAAGTTGGTCTAAACGTTTCTTAGTTTCCTCAGTTAACTGTTGAATAATGCGGTGACGTTCCTCAGCAAATAAATGTTGTAGTTCAAAACATTGATCGCCAAACAATTGAGTCATTACCAGAATCATTTTTGCTGCACTGGCTTGTTTTAATACCTCAAATAACTTAGCTTTTAAATCAGCATAGGCTAAACGGCTATTAAAAGGTTGAATACAACAGTGAAAGTCCCAACCACCCAAATGCAAAACAGCAAAAATAAAATGATTACTTTCCCAGGTTATTTCCGAAACCAAACGCACTTGACCAACTGCTAAAGAAAGGGATCCAATATTTTGTTTTTGATAGTCTAATTGTTGAGCATCATAACAGTAAACCTGATGATTAGTGGGGTAAGTAGTAAACAGAGAACTAATAGCATAATGAGCGGCTACTTGTTGAAAACTAATTTGAGAAGAGACTACCAACTCATGATATACTTTAGAACCATTACCAAATAAATCAACATTACTGGGCGCTGATGTGAGACGACGGAGAAACTCTGCTTCTAACTGTACCCCAGCAACCTCTCCTGCTAATTCTAAAGCACGGGAGGCATAACGGAGAATTTGTACCCCTTCTGGGCGGGATATTTCCTCAAAAAACCAACCGCAGCTAGTAAACATTAACAGGGAATGGCGCTGCATTTCCAATAAACGGAGAGCATCTATTTGTTCTGCAGGAGTAAGTTGTCGACATTGATGGGTAGAGAGAAACTGATCAACTTTAGCTGCAGAGCGGTCTAAAATCACTTTTATATACTCATCCCGTGCTAACCAGGGGTCACGAAAAAACCTGCTCCCACTTTCTGAATATATCTTAGTCAACTGATCCCGTAACCAATTGAGGGTTTTGCGGAGAGGTTTGCGCCATTTTTGGTGCCAAAGACCACCACCACCACAACCGCAATCATCTTGCCAACGATCTACCCCATGGGAACAACTCCAAGCGGTGACTGGTTTTAATTCTACTTCCCAGATGGGGGGGTTAATGCTGAGATAGTGAGCATAATTAGTTACAGTCCAACCGCGTTTAGCAAACTCTTGAGTAAAGGCATAGGCGAGACATTTTTCTGTTCCCCCTTTATGATGACCAAAAGTTTCCCCATCCGTAGCTACACTAATAAGTTGTGCTGGGCGGTTATCTCCTCTTACTGCTTGTCCTATTCTTCCTACAAAATGATTACTACTACTCAGGACATCATCAAAACCCATATCTCTGGAGATGGGACCATCATAGAAAAAGATGTCAATATATCTTTTATCTTCAAGGAAACAACGATAAGGACGGGTGGGATCAATTTGACCGCCTCCTACTTCATGCCATTCGGGATCGGAATTATCTTCTGTGGGCAGCAAGCGACACCGCTCGGCTTGGGAAGGTGCAAGGATGATAAATTTGATCCCCTCATCAATGAGAGCTTCTAGGGTGGGATAGTCAACCGCAGTTTCTGCTAACCACATCCCTTCGGGATCACGTTGGAAACGACTGCGGAAGTCTTCCTTACCCCAACGTATTTGGGTATATTTATCCCTTTTGTTCGCCAGAGGGAGGATGATGTGGTTATATACCTGGGCGATCGCATTTCCGTGACCATTGAGGCGATCGCTGCTTTTTTGATCTGCTTCAAGGATGCGTTGATACACTTCGATATCATAACTTTGCAACCATGACATGAGAGTTGCACCAATATTAAAACTCAGATACTCAAAGTTATTAACGATCCCCACAACTTCGCCGCGATCGTTTAATATTCTGGAAAAGGCATTAGGGCGATAACATTCATTGTGAATACGTTCATTCCAGTCATGGAAAGGATATGCACTGGGTTGCCTTTCTATAGTGTTTAAATAGGGGTTTTCCCTGGGGGGTTGATAGAAGTGACCATGGACAGTAACATACACCCCAGAGGCTGTTTTTAGGGGATCAACTTTGCTCTGGTGAGCTTCGATCTTAGCTGAAATTATTTTTGCAGCAGCAATAGTCATAAATTTTGTTCCAAATTGTCTAAATTTGTTAACTTTCTTAATATTATTATGCTTGTACGCTCGCAGCTTTAGCAGTTGGCAAGCATGATAAATTAAGGGTTTTCAATGTGGGTTAAACCTAATAACTGACAAAGAATGCAGTTACTTTTCTATTTAAACGCAATTAAGAATTTTTAGGTTATTTATGAAGATATTTAACAAAGTGTTTACAAATTGTCAAATTAGCTAAACTGTAAAAAATGAGCAAACAAAGTGTAAAACCCATGTTAGAGAATACCCTAGAGACAACTAGGGTGGAACTGCCTCCAACACAAGCAGAACTTCCCTATGATGATGGCATACCCATGGAAAGTCAAAGACATAAAACACAAATGGAACTCCTAATTGATGTTATTTCAATTTGGTTAGGAGACAAGTCAGATGGTTATGTAGGTGGCAATATGTTTGTCTATTTTAGTTTGGCACAAATTAAAAATAAAGACTTTCGTGGGCCAGATTTTTTTGTGGTTTTAGGAGTACCAAAAGCAGAACGTCGCAGTTGGGTAGTTTGGGAAGAAGGAAAAGGACCAGATGTTGTCATTGAGTTACTTTCTGATAGTACTGCCAACATAGATAAAAATGAGAAAAAATTGATTTATCAAAATCAATTGCGCGTGCCAGAATATTTCTGGTTTGACCCTTTTAACCCTGATGATTTTGCAGGATTTAGTTTAGAGTATGGCGTATATAAAGAGTTAGAATTAAATGAGCAAAATCAATACATTAGTTCCTCTTTAAATTTAGCTTTAGTAAAGTGGAAAGGGGAATATAAAGGGATTAATACCACTTGGATACGTTGGGCTACTTCTTCTGGAGAATTATTACCAAGTACTGAAGATCTTGCCTTACAAGAAAAACAACGGGCTGAAGTTGAAAAACAACGGGCTGAAGTTGAAAAACAACGGGCTGAAGAAGCAGAATTTAAATTGCTGCAAACTGCACGTAACTTACTGCAAGAAGGGATGACAGTGGAACAGGTAGCAAGGTTAACTGGTTTATCTCAAGCGCAAATACAACAAACAAATTAATAGTAGTTTTTCTTAGGGGTTTAGCTATTAAACCCCTACAAAAACGGTAAATATTAACGCAATTGTTAGTTATAAGTTTAACCTTTTTTCTCCTCGTAAATTTTCCAAAAAAAAGCAAGTATTTATATTAAAATAACAAAATAGCAATAGTTTGAAACGCAATTTCAAACGCAATAGGTTGAAACGCAAAATAGCAATAGGTTAAAACCTATTGCTACATAGACGAAACCCGCCTGCGCGGGTTAGTTGGTCTGTGTGTATCAATCAAGATACTTATTAGTTACATTGACAATTGTCTCTGTAACTAACTAATATAATTTTGTTCTCACCTACCAACCTAACCCGCGCAGACGGGTTTCGTCTATGCGGTGCGCCTACCGAGGACGAAGCGTAGCAACGGGTTTCAACCTGGGGTGTTGATTTTGGCTCAAATTTAACAACGTAATTTCATACACTTTTTATTTTAAGTAGGGTGGGCAATGCCCACCCTACAAAGAAAAATTGTCTGATTTTAAAATTTGTAACTTGATAAATAATCAACACCCCAGTTTCAACCCGTTGTTACAGGTTGGGGTAGGGGGCAGGGCTGTTTCATTTTACAGTTGAAATTGCATTTTTTACATTAACAATTTGTTTGGTAATTAACTATCATTAAATTTGACACACACCAACCAACCAACCCGCGCAGGCGGGTTTCGTCTATGTAGCAACGGGTTTCAACCCGTTGCGATACGGTTATGATTTAAAAATTTTTGATTAATTGACAGCAATTAACCCCTAAAAATCTTATTGTACAAGGCTTTTAACAATTATCAAATTTTTAAATGAAACAGCGCCTGCGCATCATCGGGGGGGGGGTAGGGGGGGGATAAAACCCGTTAAAAAACTGTGATGTTTGTTGCTGTTAGTGCTGGTGTACCTATTAAGGTGGCTAAAAGCTGGGCGGTTTGCGCTGTACCAGACCCGTCTGCATCAAAGTAAAGTTTGTTTCCGCTATATATGAAGTAATCGTTGCTATCTACAGCTTTACTTCCTACAACAAATTGGCTCGCTGGTAACACTCCTATTGCAAGTTTGTTACTAAATCCAGCTTTGTTGATGAGTATTTTTTCAGTACCTGATACCAGATCTTTGATGGTGTCTCGTTTCTCTGAAAGGGAGTCAAACAGAAACTGATCTGCACCTGATCCTCCTGTTAGAATGTCATTCCCTTTTCCTCCTATTAGGATATCATTGCCAGTGCTAGCGTTCAAGGTGTCATTTCCTGCTCCTCCTATAAGTCGGTCATTTCCTCCTTTTCCCTCTAGGATGTTGTTCCCTGAGTTTCCAGTTATGACATTATTAAGGTTATTCCCAGTCCCGTTGTTGTTAGCCTTATTTATTAAGGTTAGTTTTTCTAGGTTTTCTCCTAAAGTATAGTTTGTAGAAGAACGTACTAGGTCATTTCCAGAATTGGGTTTTTCGACAATCCCGTCTCCTGCTAGGCTTACAGTATAGATATCATTGCCTTTCCCTCCGACCATTTTATCGTTTCCTGGGCCGCCATCTATGGAGTCGTTACCATTTTCCCCGTAGAGGGAGTCATTTCCTCCTTTTCCCTGGAGTGTATCATTCCCGTTTCCGCCATAGATGGTATTATTTTTATCTCCCCCAACTAGCATTTCATTACCTGGCCCGCCAAGAGGAATACCTGCCTCCCGAAGCGCTTCAAAAAGTAAACCATGATTACCATTGCTGGTTTGGTCAAATGCTATATTTCCTGAACTTTCGTCTAAATTCCAATAACCTATTAAGCCCTTTTCGTTTCCTACTAGCTCGCGATATAAGTTATTTTTGATTTCTGCTTGAGTGCGGGCTATGTTCCAGACGCGCACTTCGTCGATTTTTCCGTCGAAGTATTCGGCATAACCTTGTCTTCCACCAACTCTAAAGTCGTTCAAATCGGGATGAGCATCTCCGAAGGTACCTGACCCTTCCACACTATGAACTAAATTCCCATTAGCGTAAACCTTGACGATTGCTCCATCATAAGTTAAGGCTATGTGAGTCCACTGATTTTCTGGTGCAACGTATCCTGTATTTTGCGAATACCAATCAGGGTTTGAATTTTTCAACGCCCACTCAATTGTACCGTCAGCAAATCGATGAATTTCATATTCTCCTTCTTTGTTAATGATAACTCCACCGTATATGGCATCACTACCAGGCCCTGTAGGATAAATCCACGCTTCCATGGTGAGTGCATTGGAAACCCTTAAGGTGTCTGATGCGCCCATGTTTACGTAGTCGTTTGAGCCATCAAATTTTAGTGCTTTTTCCATATTGTTTTGCCTTTTTTTAGGGTTTTTTGGTTGGATGAGTTTCACACCAGATTTGTTTTCAAGGGGTAAATTTCTCATCTATTCGCATTATATATATAATATATGTAATGTCAAGGGTTTGGTAATAAAAATTTACAATTTTTTGGAGTTGAGTCCAAAAAATCGCAACGGGTTGAAACCCGTTGCTACGCAAATAAAACCCGCCTGCGCGGGTTTTAGTTGGTGGTAGGGGCGATCGCCTCTGAAAACAATGGGTTGAAAACAACGGGTTGAAAACAACGGGTTGAAAACAACGGGTTGAAAACAACGGGTTGAAAACAACGGGTTGAAACCCGTTGCTACACAGACAAAACCCGCCTGCGCGGGTTTTAGTTGGTGGTTGGGGCGATCGCCTCTGAAAACAACGGGTTGAAAACAACGGGTTGAAACTGGGGTGTTGATTGTTCGGCAAAATTTCAAAAATTTCTTCTGTCATCCTGAGCTCCGCGAAGGATCTCCGAGATCCTTCGCGGAGCTCAGGATGACAGAACAGATGTGGTATTTCACATCATCCTAAATGCTTACGCAAAATTAATGTCCAAGAGGCAAGGGGCGATACCGCCCCTTGTCTGCTTAGTTTTTTCCTTAAACCAAATATGCCATTAATTTTGCTTACCTACTTAAATGCTTACGCGGAACTCAGGATGACAGAACAGATGTGGTATTTCACATCATCCTAAATGCTTAATTAATTGTTGCTGATCGTCGTTAATTTTTTCTCTTTTTATTTTTTCATCAGCACAGCTTTTTCTAATCCAAAGAAATGAGAGGAAACCAACAGCTAAATTAGACAAACAAGTAGCAAAAAATATCCCATTAATTCCCAAAAATTTACTAGCTAGATATGCTAAAGGTACATAGAGGAAGAACATCCGTATTAAAACCATTGCAGTGGAAGGTAAAGGTTTACCCAAAGCATTAAAAGTAGAACTAGCAACTTGTATAACTCCCGATGCACCATAACTAATGGGAACAATAAGTAAATAGGTGGAAGCAATTTTTATAACTTGGGGGTCACTGTTAAATAAAGATGCAATCCAAGGGCCACTAGGTGCTATAATTGCTGCTAGTAAAACACCCCAAAAAAGACAAAATATAAAGCTTAAATACAATCCTTGTTCGACTCGATGGTATTTTTTTGCTCCCCAATTTTGTCCCACAAAAGGGCCAATAATAGAAGCTAAAGCCATCAAAACAATGAAACCAAAAGCTTCTACCTTTGAAGCAATAGACCTTTTGCGAAATTAACTATTTTCTATCAATTGAAATTTATTGTTTAACTCAAAATTATAAATTCCAGCAATTAAATTTAATCTTAGTCCAAATCTTTTGCGCCTGTTTCTAGATCTACTTGA
>Ga0209594_1000228_pt1 | contig 40286 bp, 38 predicted proteins | sample AshMeaCrysSpring_FD_184126 | JGI IMG/M metagenome (GOLD analysis project Ga0209594, IMG submission 184126) | Groundwater microbial communities from Big Spring, Nevada to study Microbial Dark Matter (Phase II) - Ash Meadows Crystal Spring... | ecosystem: Environmental > Aquatic > Deep subsurface... | reverse complement strand
CCGCGCGGCCCCGAGCTCCCACAGGCCCTCTACCTGGGGTCGGTCAGCCGCCGGCCGGACCTCGCCTGGGTCGCCGACACGCTGCGGCGGGTGGCCGAGGCCGCCGGCGGGTCGCTCCCGCAGGACCAGGAGGAGGAGCTGGCGGAGTGGCTCACCTGGACCCAGTCCCGCCTCGACCCGCGCGAGCGGCAACGACGCGCCGAGTGGCTCACCGTCGGTGTGCCGCGCGGCTGGGTGGTCGAGCTGGTTCGGTCGGGGTACGGGCCCGAGCACGCCCGGCTGCTGGCGGCCGGCACCCGGCGCTCGGTGCCCGGCGCGGTCAGCCTGCTGCGCTCCTGGTCGGCTGCCGGCCTGCGGCCCAGTGTCGAGGACCTGCTGGCCCTGCACGCCGCCGGGCTGCCGGTCTGGTCCCGTCCGTCGCGAGGCGCCGTCGACCGCGTGCTCGGTCTGGTCGGTGACCTGCAGCCGGGACCCGACGCCACCACAGCCGCCCTCGCGCTGGTCCGCGAGGGAACCGTCCCCGCCGCAGCCCGAGCCCTGCGGGCCGCCGCGTCCACCCCCAACCCCCGGCAGGAGTGCGCATGAGAGGTCGCGACCGGTACGAGGCCCTGCTGGAGGCGCTCGGCGTCTGCGTGGCAGCACGGGTGCCCTTCCTGCTGTGGGGCGACCCCGGCGAGGGCAAGACTGCGGTCGTCGAGTCGGCGGCCGAGCAGGGCTGGCACGTCGAGACGGTGATCGTGTCGCACCACGAGCCGAGCGACTTCGCCGGGCTGCCGGTCGTCGGCCGCGACGGCTCGGTGACCTTGGCGCCTCCGGCCTGGGCCCAGCGGCTGGCCGCGCACCCCGGGCCTTCGCTGGCCTTCTTCGACGAGTGGACGACCGCCGCGCCGGCGGTTCAGGCTGCGGCGCTGCGCCCGCTCACGCACTACGAGGTGGGCGCGCTGCGGCTGCCCTCCACCGTGGCCTTCGGGGCGGCGGCGAACCCTACCGACGTGGCGACCGCCGGGTGGGAGCTGGCCGCCCCCACCGCGAACAGGTTCTGCCACCTGGAGTGGTCGCTGCCGCTCGAGGTCTATGCCGAGTGCCTGGTCGCAGGGTCCTGGCCGGGCCTGACCCTGCACCCGCTGCCGGCGAGCGTGGCCGCCGAGGTGGCCAGGGCCCGAGCCCTGGTTGCGGGCTACCTGCAGGCCCGGCAGCGGCACCTGTCGGCGATCCCGACCGACGCCGCGTCGCGCGGGCGCGCCTTCCCCACTCCCCGTACCTGGGACTACGCCGCCCGGCTGATGGGCACGGCCGGGGCCGTGGGTGCGCGACCCGACGCCGTCACCCTCCTCGTCGCCGGTTCGATCGGCGCGGCCACCGCGCACGAGTTCCTCGTCTGGGTGCGGGCCCAGCAGCTGCCCGACCCTGAGGACCTGCTGGCCGACCCGTCCGCGGCGCCGTTCGTCGGGATGCGTCCGGACCGGGTCTTCGTCGTGCTGCAAGCAGTCCTCTCGGCAGTGGTGTCCGACCCGACCGCGCAGCGCTGGACCGCAGGGCTGCAGGTGTGCGCCGCCGCGGCTGCCGAGGTGGGCGTGGACCCCGCGGTGCCCGCGGTGCGGGCCCTGCTGCGGCCCGGCGTCCGACCCCCCGGCAGCAGCCTGCCTGCCGACATCGCCGCCTTCCGCGCCCCGCTGGCCCTGGCGGGCCTGCTGGACGCTCCGGCGGCATGACCGCCCCGGCCGCGGCTCCGAGCCCCGAGGTCACCCCGGCACCCGCCCTGGACCTCGACCGGCTCGCCGCGGCGAAGCTCTGGCTGGTCGGCCCGGTGGGCGACCAGCCCTACCTGGCCACCGCCCTGTACGCCGTCCACCCGGTTGCCACCGCCGAGGTGGCCACGCTCACCGCCGACACAGCGTGGCGGCTGTACGTCAACCCCGCCTGGCTGGCCCACACCTCTGTGCCGCAGGTCGCCGCCCAGCTCGCCCACGTCACCTGGCACCTGCTGCTCGAGCACGCCGACCGGGCCGCGACGCTGGACGTGGGCAAGGACGGCTCCGCCGCCTGGCGCGCAGCGACCGACGTGACTGTCGGGGAGACGCTGCAGGGCTGCGGTCTCGGCGGGCACGGGCTGCCCTCCCCCGGCTCGCTCGGGCTGGCGCCCGCGCGGTCGGCCGAGGAGCACTACGCGGTGCTCGCCAGGCTGCCGGCGGTGCCGCCGGACGCGGCCGCGGGCGGCCCTCCGGCCGGCCGCGACGAGGGCCGCGACGACGGCTGTGGCAGCGCAGCGGACGGGCTGCGCCGCGGCTACGAGGTCCCGGCGGCAGCGGACCTCCCCGCGGTCGACACGCTGCACGCCGGACAGATCCGGCGCAGCGTCGCCATCGAGTTCTCCCGCCACGTCAGCACCCGTGGGACGCAGCCGGGCGACGCGCTCCGCTGGGTTCAGCACGTGCTCGAGCCGGTCGTGCCCTGGACCCAGGTGCTGGCCGCTGCGGTGCGACGCGCCGCCGGATGGGCCAACGGGCTCACGGACTACACCTACAGCCGCCCGTCACGTCGGCAGGCTGCCTCGCCGCGCGTCGTGCTGCCCGCCACCCGACGCCCGCTGCCGCGGGTGGCCGTGGTCGTCGACACCTCGGCGAGCATGGACGACGGACTGCTCGCCCAGGCGCTCGGCGAGGTGGACGGCGCGGTGCGCGGGCTCGGTGTGCCCGGCGCCGACGTCACCGTGCTGGCCTGCGACGCCGCGGTGCAGGCGGTCGCGACCGTCCGCCGCGGACGGGATGCCCCACTCATCGGAGGCGGCGGCACCGACCTGCGGGCAGGGCTGACTGCTGCGCTGACAGCCCGTCCACGGCCCGACGTCGTGGTGGTGCTCACCGACGGGTACACCCCCTGGCCGGCGACCCCACCGCGCTCGGCAGCCACGGTGGTGGCCGTGCTGCACCGACGGGGCGACGCACCGCCGCCGACCCCCCGCTGGGCGACCCGGGTGGAGTGCCCCCTGGGCTGAGAACGGCCATGGCAGGCTCGCCCCATGGCCGAACAGGGACGGGTCGCAGCGCCGCTGGCCGTGCCGATCGTCGCGGGGACGGCGATCCGGGGGATGGCCGCCACCGTGATGATGGGCCCGGTGCTGCAGCGGCACCCGAACGCCTTCCTCATCACGCTCGAGCGGTGGGGAGTGTCGATCCCGCTGCACGAGTCGCAGGAGTTCATCGCCGAGGCCATCGAGCAGGGCATGTGGGCCAAGGGACGCGACCCGGACGCGCCGGTGGTGCTGGTGGGGCACTCCCAGGGCGGCCTGGCGGTGCTGCGCTACGCCATCGACCACCCCGAGCAGGCGTTGCACGTGATCACCGTGGGCACCCCGTGGCTGGGGGCGGTGTCAGCGGCGCGGGTGAACGGGCTGGTGCGCCGGCTGGTGCGGCGAGACCTGCCGGCACTTGTCGACATGGCGCCGGACTCGCAGTTCCTGCACCGGCTGCACGCCGAGGCGCACGTGCTCGGGTCCCGGCTGACCAACATCTTCAGCACCCGCGAGATCTTCATCATGCCCTACATCTCCGCGCACATCCCGCTGGCCGGCGCCAGCAACATCCTGATCTGCACTGCCAAGGAGTACGAGCACCACCTGCGCGTGTACGGCCCGAGCCACCCGCTCGACGACCACATCGAGGGCCGGACGACCCACCTGGGCGAGATGAGCCACCCCGAGGTGCGGGCCGTCATCTGGCGCACCGTCGAGCAGGTCAGCCGCCGGGTCGGGCGGGACTGAGCGTCAGCCGGCCAGCGTCCCCGCGAACACCTGCCAGGCCAGCGCGGACTTCGCCACCAGGCTCAGCGTGATGTAGGCGCGCTCGCCGACGATGTAGTCCCGCCACCGGCCGACCTGCTTGTACTGCAGCCACTGGTTGACCGCGAAGACGTTGAAGAAGACGAACAGCGACACGATGATGCCGTACACGAACGCGGGCGGCTCGGCGTCGCTGGTCGAGCCGGGGGCGACCACGTAGACGAGCACAGCCAGCCACGGCACGACGCCGGCGATGCAGCCGAAGATGAACGGCAGCCAGCCCCCGCTGCCCGGCTGCTCGTAGCGCTCCTGCAGCCAGCCGAAGAGGATCATCGACGCGTTCACCCCGAAGATCGCCAGCAGGGCGGTCACGTCTGCGATCCCGGTGGTCTGGGCGATGAGCACCATCATGATCGAGCTCGACAGCGAGTACTCCACCCAGCGGAAGTAGTTGTGCCCGGCGCCGATCCCCGCCGCGTAGCGGGGCGCGAACCAGGGCGTGGCGACGAGCAGGTGGAAGAACGCGGACAAGGCGAAGAACGCGGCCACCCCGAGGGCCACCGACGAGTTGAGCAGGGTGACCGTGTCGGACGGCGTGGACCCCGGCGGGCCAGCCAGGTAGGTGGCGGTGACCGGGAGGGTGAAGTCGTTGGCCAGTGCGAGCACGAGGGCGGCCTGCACGGCGTGCAGGACGGCCGCCACGACGTTGTAGCGGCGTAGGGACGACGGCGTGCCTGCCATGACCACGACCCTAGGAGACACCGCGCCGCTCGGCATGCTGGGATCAGCGGCGTGTCCGAGCTGCCGTGGTGGGCTTCTGCCGTCGTGTACCAGATCTGGCCGCGCAGCTTCGCCGACTCCGACGGCGACGGCGTCGGGGACCTGCGAGGCATCGAGGCCCGGCTGGACCACCTGGTCGCCCTCGGCGTCGACGCGGTGTGGCTCTCCCCCGTCTACGTCTCGCCCTGGGACGACGGCGGCTATGACATCAGCGACTACACCGACGTCGACCCCACGTTCGGGACGCTCGCCGACCTCGACCGGCTGATCGAGGCGCTGCACCAGCGTGGTCTACGCCTGGTGATGGACCTGGTGGTGAACCACACCAGCGACGAGCATCCCTGGTTCGTGGAGTCCCGGTCCAGCCGCGACAACCCCAGGCGGGACTGGTACTGGTGGCGGCCGGCCCGCCCCGGTACAGCGCCTGGCGCGCCCGGCTCGGCCCCGACGAACTGGCGCTCGTTCTTCTCCACCACGGCCTGGACGCTGGACGAGGCGACCGGCGAGTATTACCTGCACCTGTTCTCGAGCCGCCAACCTGACCTCAACTGGGAGAACGAGCAGGTGCGCCAGGCCGTCTACGCGATGATGCGCTGGTGGCTGGACCGGGGCGTGGACGGCTTCCGGATGGACGTCATCAACATGATCTCCAAGGACCCGGCGCTTCCGGACGGGTGGGCACCACCGGGTGAGGCGCTCGGCTTCGGGTTCCAGCACTTCCTCAACGGCCCGCGCATCCACGAGTACCTCAGCGAGATGCGCCGCGAGGTGCTCGCCGGGCGGGACGGGACGTTCCTGCTGGTCGGCGAGATGCCCGGGGTCTCGGTGGAGCAGGCCCGCCTGTACACCGACCCGGCCCGTCGTGAGGTCGACATGGTGTTCGCGTTCGACCACGTGGGGCTGGGCTGCGGCCCGGGCGGCAAGTACGACCCGGTCCCGTTCACCCTGCTGGACCTCAAGCGCATCTTCGGGGCGTGGCAGGAGGGCCTCGCGCAGGTGGGCTGGAACTCCCTGTACTGGGACAACCACGACCAACCCCGTGCCGTCTCCCGCTTCGGCGACGACGGGGAGCACCGGGAGCGCTCGGCCAAGGCGCTGGCCACCCTGCTGCACCTGCACCGTGGTACGCCCTTCGTGTTCCAGGGCGAAGAGCTGGGGATGACGAACGCCGCCTTCGACCAGGTGGAGGACTTCGTCGACATCGAGGGGCGCAACTGGGCCCGTCAGGCCCTGGCGGACGGGCAGCCGCGGCACAGCGTGCTCGAGGCGCTGCGGCAACGGGCCCGCGACAACGCCCGCACCCCGATGCAGTGGGACGCCGGGCCGAACGCCGGGTTCACCACCGGCACGCCCTGGCTGCCCGTGCACCCCGACCACGTCACCGTCAACGCAGCTGCCCAGCGCGACGACCCTGACTCGGTGTTCGCCCACTACCGCCGGCTGGCCGACCTGCGCCACAGCGAGCCCGCGGTGGTCTCGGGGTCGTTCGCGATGCTGCTGCCCGAGCACCCGCAGCTGTACGCCTACGCCCGCGTGCTCGGGCAGACCGAGCTGCTCGTGCTGGTCAACGTCTCCGGCGAGCCGGCATGGGCCGACATCCCGGACGCGGCGGCCTGGCAGGCCGCCGAGATGCTCCTCGGCGGCCCCGACCCGGCCCTGCCACCGGTGCCGGACGGGCCCGGCATCGGCCTGCAGCCGTGGGAGAACCGGGTGCTGCGGCGGCATGGCCGGCCGTCCACGGCGGCTGTGGACGGCGCGGCGCACGCCGCCGGCTGAGCCGCCACCATGCGGACATGGCCTTCGACGACCTTCCCCCCGACTGGGAGCACCGACCACTCACCGATCCGCGACTGGTGGCGGACGTGCTCGACCTGTTGGTGTCCCACCGTGCCCGCCACGACGGCGCGCTGGTGCTGCTGCTGTGCGACGGCGAGGACCGGCTGGTTCAGCCGGTCGAGATCGGCGAGACGCGCACCGCCGGCGAGGCGCTCCAGCGAGCCCGCGGGCTGCGCTCGCTGTTCACCCTGCTCGCCGACGAGGTGCCGGACGCCGGCATCCTCGTTGCGGTCGCCCGCCGTGGCGGGCTGTCGGTGACCGCCGACGACACCTGCTGGGCCGAGGCAGTGGCCGACGCGGCAGCCGGTCAGGTGCGGCTGCTAGGGGTGCACCTGGTCACCCGGGACGGCAGCCGTCCGATCCCGCGCCGACTGGCAGCCTGAGTGCCGGGACGTCTTGCCTCAGCGGTTCTCGGTGCCGTCGGTGGCCGCCGGCGATCGGTCGTGGGTGTCGCGGTCACAGGCATCGGTGCAGCACGAGCAGGTCGACCAGGGTCCCGTCGGGTCGGCGGAACCCGTCCGGCACGCGGCCCACGACGACGAACCCCAACGACCGCCACAGCGCCACTGCCGGGTTGTCGGCGACCACGGCGTTGAACTGCATCGCGGTGAAGCCCCGCTCCCGGGCCCTGTCGAGCATCCGCTCGGCCAGGGCGCGACCGATGCCGCGCCCGGTGTGGGCGGGGTCCACCATGAACGCCCCGTGGGCGACGTGCGACCCGAGCCCCGGTTGGTTGGGTCGCAGCGTCGCACTGGCCACGACGGCGCCGCTCGCCTCGTCCTGACCGACCCACACCTCACCCGGTGCCGGCAGCATCCACAGGCCGCGGGCCTGGTCCTCGCCGGTGTCCGGGCTCCAGGTGTAGGTACGGCCCTCGGCCACGATGGCGTGCCAGAAGGGCCAGATCGACGGCCAGTCGTCGGTGGTGGCTGGGCGGATGGTCAGGGAGGCGAGCACGGGAGGAGACTCTGGCACGCCCGGAGACGCCGATCGAGCCGCGCGAGCGAGGCCGCGACGACACCGGGGTGATGGTCGCGGTGCGCCGTGCCAGCATGGATCCCGTGCGCGGATCACGGCATCGACGCGGCGTTGCCGCGCTGCTGGCTGCGGCCGTGGTGCTCACCGGCTGTGTCTCCTCCGGTCCCGAGCCTGCTGCCCCCACGGACCCACCCGCCGCAGCGGCCGTCCCCGAGCCGTCGCCGTCTCCGCCGGACCCGGCTCGCACGCTCTGGCTCTGTCACCCCGGCCAGCCCGGTGACGCCTGCGACGTCCCGCTCGAGTCGGTCACCGTGACGTCGACGGGCAGCACGCCGGCCCCGGCGACTGCCGCGCCGCCCGATGCCGCCATCGACTGCTTCTACCTCTACCCGACCGTCTCCACGTCACCGCAGCGGTATGCGCCACTGGAGGTGACACCCGAGCTCGAGCGGGCCGTGCGGGCCCAGGCGGTGCGCTTCGGCAGCGTGTGCAGGCTGTTCGCTCCGGTCTACCGACAGCTGACGCTGGCCGCCCTGGGCAGCGGGGCGTTCTCCGACCCGCAGGCCCGAGAGGTCCCGTACGCCGACGTCGAGGCCGCCTGGGAGGAGTACCTCCAGCGCGACAACGGCGGCCGACCCGTGCTGCTGCTCGGGCACTCGCAAGGTGCCCAGCTGCTCACCCGGCTGCTGCAGCGCCGTATCGAGCCCTTCGTCGACCGCCGCGACCGGCTCGTCTCGGCCATGCTGCTCGGCGGACCGGTCACGGTGCCTGTCGGTGAGGACGTCGGTGGGACCTTCCGGTTCCTCCCTGCCTGCCGGTCACGCACCCAGACCGGCTGCGTGGTGGCCTACGCGACCTTCGGCCAGACTCCGCCGGAACCCAGCCTGTTCGCGCGGACCGGGCTGCCCGGTCAGCAGGTGCTGTGCGTGAACCCCGCCGTTCCTGGCGGTGGTGCTGCCCCGTTGGACCCGGTGCTGCCGCGATCCTCCGACGGGAGCGGGACCGACGTCGTCGGGCTGGCGTCCTTCCCCGACGGGCTCGTGGGTGAGTGCCGCACGCAGGACGGTGCGGCGTGGCTGGACGTGTCGGCGCCCCTGGGCAGCGCGGTGCCGGCCGAGGCGCTCCTCCCCCGGCCGACCCCCGCGTGGGGGCTGCACCGTCTGGACGTCAACGTGGCGCTGGACGACCTGGTCGCACTCGCCGCAGACCAGGCGGCGGCGCTGGTCGGTCAGGGCTGACCGGCCGCTCGCGGACGGCGGGTCATCAGCCAGACCGGGACGCCGAGGGCGTCGGCCACGTGCTCCTCGGCCACCTCGAACCCGAGCCGGGTGTAGAAGCGCACGTTCGCCTCGGTCTCGGTCTCCAGGTAGCAGGGGGTCCGATGCGCATCGGCCTGGCCGAGCACCTCGGTCACCAGCGCGGTCCCGACCCCGCTGCCCTGCTTCTCGGGCTCCACGCCGATCGCCTCGAGGTACCAGTGCGGCTCGGGAACCAGCGTGGTGCGCCGGCCTGCGAACTGTCTGAGCGTCCGCATCATCCGGTGGCGCTCAGCCGCGCCGAGCCGCGCCACGACGCGGGGCAGCGCGGCCCGGGTGCGTAGCGTGTCCACCAGCCCCGGCGCGGCCCCCGGTGGGCGCCACAGCGCCACACCGGACAGCTGCGCCGTGGTCAGCGGCCGGCCGTAGCAGGCGTGCACACGCACCAGCGCACGGAACATCGCCGACAGAGCCACGGCGCGCCGAGCCGGGTCGGGGAACACACCGGCCCACACCGGGTCGTCCTGGAAGGCCCGGGCCAGGCACTCGCCCGCGCGCGCCCGGTCGCTGGGGTCCAGCGGCACGACGGTGGGGACGGCGGACACGCTGGCCACGCTAGCGGCCGGCGCTGTGGGCAGGGCGTGCAGCCTCACCATCCGGTAGCCGGCCGTCTGCGGGTGCGATGCCCGACCGGGAGTCCCGGCGCTGCGGTGACCTGCGGCCCTGGCGAGCGCTCGCGCGTCCGCAGAGCGTGGAGCCGTGCCGAGCACCCTGCAGTTCCTCGGCGGCACCGGGACGGTGACAGGCAGCAAGTTCCTCGTCCGCGACGGGCCTACCAGCCTGCTGGTGGACGCGGGTCTGTTCCAGGGCCTGCGCGACCTGCGCCGGCGCAACTGGGAGCCGTTCCCGGTGCCCCCCGAGGACCTCGACGCCGTCGCGCTCACCCACGCCCACCTCGACCACTGCGGGTACCTCCCCGCGCTGGGGCGCCAGGGTCTGGCCTGCCCGGTGTACGCGACGGCGGCCACCGCGGCCCTCGCTGCCCTCGTGCTGCGCGACAGTGCCGCTCTGCAGGAGGAGGACGCCGCCTACGCGGCCCGGGCCGGGTTCTCCCGGCACGCCCAGCCGACCCCGCTCTACGACCGCGCGGACGTGGAGCGGGTGCTGCCGCTGCTGGAGCCGGTCGGGACCGGCGTGGCGCTGCCCGTGGGTCGCGAGCAGGCGACCTCGGTGCAGGTGACGTTCCACCCCGCCGGGCACATCCTCGGCTCCACCTTCGTCACCGTCGCCGTCGACGGGCGGGTCGCCGCCGTCAGTGGTGACCTCGGCCGCGGCACCCACCCGCTGCTGCAGCCGCCCGATCGGCTCCCGGCGTGCGACGTGGTGCTCGTCGAGTCCACCTACGGCGACCGCGACCACCCACCCGACGCCGACACGGCCCTGGCCGCGGTCCTGCGCCGCTGCCTGGAGCGGGGTGGGGTGGCCGTCATCCCGGCATTCGCCGTGGACCGCACCGAGGTGGTGCTGATGGCTCTGCGCCGGCTGATGCAGGCCGGCGCGGTCCCCTCGGTGCCCGTGTTCGTCGACAGCCCGATGGCCCTCGGTGCGCTCGCGATCTACCGGCAGGCACTGGTGCAGGGCAGCCCCGGCCTGCGACCCGACGTCGGCTACGACGCCTTCGACCCCGGGGACCTGCGCGAGGTGCACGACGCCGACGGCTCCCGGCAGCTGAACGACCCCGGCTTCGCCTGCGTCGTCGTGTCCGCCTCAGGCATGGCCGCCGGCGGCCGAGTCGTGCACCACCTCAAGCACCTGCTCCCCGACCCGCGCAACGCGGTCGTGCTGGTCGGCTTCCAGGCGGCGGGAACCCGTGGCCGAGCGCTGGCCGAGGGCGCGCGCGAGCTGAAGATGCACGGCCGGTACGTGCCGGTGCGGGCGGAGGTGGCCTCGGTGGACGGCTTCTCCGTCCACGCCGACGCGGACGAGCTGGTGGCCTGGCTCGCGACCGCCCCGCGCCCGCCCGAGGTCGTGTACCTGGTGCATGGGGAACCCGCGGCCTCGCAGGCCCTCGCCTCCCGCATCCGGGCCGAGCTCGGGTGGGCTGCGGTGGTGCCGCGCGACGGCGAGATCGTCCGGCTGGACTGACCGAGCCCCACAAGGGTCCCACCGGTCGTGATACTGGCCGGGTGAGCGTGCTGCGCGACGGGCTGCTGCTGTCGGTCGGCACGTTCACCCGGCTGCCGGTGCCGGCACCGCGCCGGGTGACCCGGGCCGAGGCCGGACTGGCGATGGCGCTGGCCCCTGCGGTCGGGGTCGGCCTGGCCCTCGCGGCCGGGGTCGTGCTGCTGGCCGGGCGCTACTGGCTCGGCGGCGGCGGCGAGCCGCTGCTCGCCGCGGCGCTGGCCGTCGCCGCGCTGGCCTGGTTCACCGGGGGGCTGCACCTGGACGGCCTGGCCGACGTCGCCGACGGCCTGGGCTCACGCCGGCCCGCGGCGCAGGCCCTGCAGGTGATGAAGCGGTCCGACGTCGGGCCGCTCGGGGTCGTGACCCTCGTCCTCGTGCTCATGGTGCAGGTCACGGCGCTGGCGCGGGTGACGGCCCACGGCGCAGGCACCGAGAGCCTCGTGCTCGCCGTGGTCACCGGTCGAGCGGCGATGGCGCTGGCGTGCACCCGCGGGGTCCCGTCCGCCCGACCTGACGGGCTCGGAGCGGCGGTGGCAGGCAGCCTGCCGCGCCCGGTCGCTGCCGTCGGGATGGCACTGCTGCTCGGGCTCGCCTGGCTCGGTGGCGGCCGCGACACGGAGGTCGGCGGCGGCCGTGCGCTGCTGGCCGTGCTCGCCGGGTTGGCCGTGGCCGGCTGGCTGCTGGCACGCTGCCTGCGCCGGCTCGGCGGGGTCACCGGGGACGTGCTGGGCGCGGTGGGCGAGGTGGCCACCACCGCGGTGCTGGTAGTGCTCGCCGGATCCCCCGACCTCGGCCCCGACTGGTCCTGGTTGCCCTGGTACCTGGGCTGAGTCGACCCGCGCCCGGCGAGGCCGAAGGGCCCTGGCATCCGCCGGCACCCGGCCGGAGCGACATCCAGCGGGTCGGCCAGTACCGTTCGGCACAGGCCGACCTCGGCTTCCTCGCTGCGCTGCGTCGGGGCCTGCTCCCGGGTCTGGACAGGCGCCGTGTCGCGGTGGTCGCCACCGGAGGAAGCGGAGCCCTGGCGGCACTGGTCGGGGTCGCGCGCGTGCTCGCGGTGCCACTGCCCGTCGCCGGCGAGCCGACCGACTAGCAGACCGTGCCGGGAGGTGGGCTCTACGGCCAGTTCGTCGACCCCGACTGTGGTCCTCGTTCATGACCGCCGGCTACGCCGCCGCCGCTCGCGCGCTGCAGCAGCGCTACTCGTCCGAGCCCTCGTAGGGGCCGCTGGTTGCCCGCAGCACCGAGGCCGGCAGCCGCACCAGACCCCGGGCGGTGCGGGCCGGCAGGCCGGCCGCTGTCACGATGGCCGCGGCGAGGTCGCGCTCGAGCACCTCGGGCAGCACCCGCTCCACCGACGAGCGCACGACCTCGTCCAGGCGCAGCAGGCCGATCTCCGAGCGGAGCTCCTCCACCACCGACGGCATGGCAGCGGCGACCACCTCGTCCATGGCCTGCTCGACGGCCGAGATCATCGCGGTGCGCACCAGGTCGCTGCTCATCGCCTCCGCGACGACGGTGCCCACCAGCAGGTCGACGCTGTCGACCCGGGCCTGCCGGCCGGTGTCGGCCAGCGAGTCGACCTGGCCGCGGATCTCGCTCTGGCTGGACTCAGGCAGCGACTCGAACAGCGCGGCCCCGACCCGGGTGGAGACGTCCACTGACTGGCGCACCACCGATCGGGTGAAGTCGACCGCTGGCCGGGAGGCGACGATGCCCAGGCCCAGGGCCACGTCGCCGGCTGTCAGCAACCGGCGGTAGGAGGCGGTGCGACGGGTGGGCAGCGACCGGGCCGAGCTGCGCCGAGACCGGGAGCGGCTCGACGAGGCCTTGCGTGCGGGGCTCACGCGCCTCACCCTACGGCGCGGCCGAGACGCCGCGGAAGCGGCGCAGCCGCAGGCTGTTCGTCACCACGAACACCGACGAGAAGGCCATCGCGGCACCGGCGACGACCGGGTTGAGCAGGCCCGCCATGGCCAGCGGGATCGCGGCGACGTTGTAGGCGAACGCCCAGAACAGGTTGCCCTTGATGGTGGCCAGGGTGCGGCGGGACAGCCGCAGGGCGTCGACCGCCACGCGCAGGTCATCCCGGACGAGGGTCAGGTCGCTGGCCTCGATGGCGACGTCGGTGCCGGTGCCGATGGCGATGCCGAGGTCGGCCTGGGCCAGGGCGGCGGCGTCGTTGACGCCGTCGCCGACCATCGCCACCGTGCGGCCCTGCTGCTGCAGCCGGGCGACCTGCGCGACCTTCTCAGCGGGCAGCACCTCGGCTACCACGTCGCACGACGGGATGCCGACGGCGGCGGCCACGGCCTCGGCAGCGCGGGCGTTGTCACCGGTGAGCAGCACCGGACGGGCGCCCAGTGCCACCAGCTCGGCGACCGCCTGGCGGCTGGTCGGCTTGACCGCGTCGGCCACCACGAGCACCCCGGTGGCGGAACCGTCCCAACCGACGGCGACCACGGTCTGCCCCAGCGCCCGGGCCTGCTCGACCGCGGCGGCCAGGTCGAGGCCCAGCGGCATGGCCCACTCGTCGGCCAGCCAGTCCACCGTCCCGGCCACCACGGCACGCCCGGCGACCACTCCCCGCACCCCGCGGCCAGGCGTCGCGACGAATCCCTCCACGGCCGGGAGCCGGCCGTCGGCGACCTCGGCGACCGCTCCGGTGGTGATCGCGGCCGCGATGGGGTGCTCGGAGGCGTCCTCGAGCGAGCCGGCCAGCCGCAGCAGCTCGCCCGGGTCGACGCCGACGGCGGGCACTGTGTCGACCAGGCGCATCCGCCCTGTGGTCACGGTCCCGGTCTTGTCGAGCACGACCGTGTCGACGCGTCGGGTCGACTCCAGCACCTCCGGGCCCTTGATGAGGATGCCCAGCTGAGCGCCGCGCCCGGTGCCGACGAGCAGGGCGGTGGGGGTGGCCAGCCCGAGCGCGCAGGGGCAGGCGACGATGAGCACGGCGACGGCGGCGGCGAAGGCCACCTCGGCGCCGGCCCCCTCGCCCAGCCAGAAGCCCAGGGTGAAGGCCGACAGGGCCAGTACCACCGGCACGAACACGGCGCTGACCTGGTCGGCGAGACGCTGGACGGGCGCCTTGCCCGACTGGGCGGCCTCCACGAGTCGCGCCATCTGCGCCAGCTGGGTGTCGGCGCCGACGCGGCCGGCGCGCACGACCAGCCGGCCGCCCACGTTGACCGTGGCACCCGCGACGTCGTCGCCGGGGCCGACCTCGACCGGGACCGACTCGCCGGTCAGCAGCGAGGCGTCGATGGCCGAGGTGCCCTCGACCACGGTGCCGTCGGTGGCGACCTTCTCCCCCGGTCGCACCACGAACGTGTCGCCGACGACGAGGTCGGCCACCGGCACCCGGTGCTCGCGGCCGTCGCGCAGCACGGCGACGTCCTTGGCCCCGAGGTCGAGCAGGGCGCGCAAGGCGGCTCCGGCGCGCCGCTTGGCCCGAGCCTCCAGGTAGCGCCCGAGCAGGATGAGGGTGGTGAGGGCGGTGGCGACCTCGAGGTAGATCTCGTCCGACCCCGAGCCGTGCGAGGGCACGGGCTGCACGGTCATCGTCATCCCCGACATCCCCGCATCCCCGACGAACAGCGCCCACACCGACCAGCCGAAAGCGGCCGTGACCCCGACGCTGATGAGGGTGTCCATCGAGGCCGCGCCGTGACGCAGGTTCGTCCAAGCCGCTCGGTGGAACGGCCAGGCCCCCCACACCACCACGGGTGCCGCCAGCGCGAACGCCAGCCACTGCCAGTTGCGGAACTGCCACGCCGGCACCATCGACAGCAGCACCACCGGCACGGTGAGGGCGGCCGACACCTGCAACCGCCGACGCAGCGCGAGGGTGGCCTCGTCGGGTTCGGACCTCTCGCCGTCAGCGGGCTCGGCGGCGCGGCTCGGTGGGGCCGGCAGCCGGGCGGAGTAGCCGGTCCGCTCGACGGTGGCGATGGCCGCCTGCACGTCCAGGCCCTCGGGCAGCAGCACCACGGCCTTCTCCGTCGCGTAGTTCACGCTGGCCGAGACACCCGGCAGGCGGTTGAGCTTCTTCTCGATCCGGGCCGCGCACGACGCGCAGGTCATGCCGCCGATCTCGAGCTCGACCGGCTGGGCGGTCACGAGCCGGCCCCGACCAGCGAGCCGACGACGAACCCCAGCGCCCCGACCGCCACCAGGAGCACGGCCACGACGGTGAGGCGGACGGCGGGAGTCATCAGTCGGCCGCGACGCCGACCAGGTCGTAGCCGGCCTCGTCCACGGCGTGCCGTACCGCCTGCTCGTCCAGCGGCTCGGTGCTGGAGACGGTGACCTGTGCCGGGCCGCCGTCGGCCAGCGTGACCTCGACGCCGCTGACTCCCGGCAGCCGCGCGAGCTCCGCGGTGACCGCCCGCGCGCAGTGGTCGCAGGACATCCCCGCGACGAGATAGCTGGTGCTGGTCGTGGTCATCGTCGGTCTCCTCCGACATCGAACGAGGTCAGGAACGCACGAGGCGAGCGATCGCGGCGCTGGCCTCCTTGATCTTCGCATCGGCCACGTCGCCGCCCTCGGCGACGGCGTGGGCGACGCAGTGGGACAGGTGGTCCTCGAGCAGCAGCAGCGCGACCGCCTCCAGGGCGCGAGTGGTGGCCGACACCTGGGTGAGCACGTCGATGCAGTACGTCTCGTTCTCGACCTGCCGTTGCAGGCCCCGTACCTGGCCCTCGATCTTGCGCAGCCGGTTGAGCACGTCGTGCTGGTGGTCCAGGTACCCCGCCGGGACGGTGTGCTCCATGGCGAGAGGCTACCCCAGGGGGGTAGGGGTAGACAGGGTCGAAGGGCCCGAGTCGAGGGAGCGGCCATCCGACTCCGGTCGGGGAGAGTTCACCACCCCGCCATGTCGGCTTGACCCGGGCTCCACCGGTGGTGCCGTTCACTGCCCAGTGCGAAGCCCCGCCCCCGCTCCCTCCCTCCCCTGCGGTGTCGGGGCTCTCGCTTGTACGGTCACGACGTGCTGACCACCCGCCCCGACGACGCCCAGGTCGCCGCGATGCTGGACGGGGCCCTGACCGTGGTGCGAGCGGCAGGCATCGAGGCCGTGCGCCGCTTCCGGCGCCCACTCGAGGTGGACGACAAGACCGGCGGCACCGGCTTCGACCCGGTGACCGAGGCCGACCGTGCGGTGGAACGGGTGCTGCGCGAGGTGCTGCTGGCCCGCTACCCCGGGGTGGGGTTCCTCGGGGAGGAGTACGGCGCCACCGGGGCGGGCCAGGTCCGCTGGGTCGTCGACCCGATCGACGGAACCCGGGCCTTCATCAGCGGCATGCCCACGTGGGGCACGCTGCTAGGGCTTGTCGTCGACGACCGGCCGGTCGCGGGGCTGGTGCACCAGCCCTACACCGACGAGACGTGGCTGGCCGACCCCGTCCGGGGGGCGCGGTTCCTCCACGGCGGGCAGGAGAGCGCGCTGGCCACGCGGGCGGTGACCGGTCTGGCCGACGCGGTGCTCTACAGCACCCACCCGTCGATGCTGGCCGAGGCCGGGCTGCTGCCCGCCTACCAGCGGCTGGCCGCGAGGGTGCGACTGCAGCGGTGGGGTGGCGACTGCTACTCCTTCGCCCTGCTCGCGCACGGCTTCATCGACCTGGTCGTCGACGGCGGACTCAAGCCCTACGACATCATCCCGATCATCCCCCTGATCGAGCGGGCCGGAGGGGTGGTGAGCACCCTGGACGGCCTGCCGGCCGACGGCGGTGGCACCGTGGTGGCAGCAGCCACCGCACCGCTGCACGCCGCGGCACTGGCGGTGCTGGGATCGCCGCTCTGAAGCGCGGGCGCTGCCACACCAGGACTGCTGCCGGCAGCGGGAGGGGCGAGACCACCGGTCAGCCCAGCCGACGTCCCGCCAGCGCCAGCCCGACTGCGCCCAGTCCCCCCACGACACCGGAAACCACCAGCGGGACGCTGCCGCCGCCGGCGCCGGACTCCCAGGCCAGCCCGGCCCAGAGCCCGGCCACCAGGACGGCCGCGCCCGACAACCCCTGGAACACCCCTTGCGCTCGACCGCGCAGCGCCGGGTCGACCAGCGTCGAGACCCACGCCTTCCCCACGCCGTCGGTGCAGCCGTTGAAACCCCCGTACACGGCGACCAGCGCCACCACGGCCGTCGGCGCCTCGACCAGGCCCAGCCCCACATACCCGACGGCGAAGCAGGCCAGGCCCACCGCGTACACCCGGGACCGCGGCCAGCGGTCGGCCAGCGCCCCGGCGGGCAGCGACACCAGGGCGTAGACCAGGTTGTACAGCGCGTAGACAGCGACCACGCCGGTCGCCGTGAAGCCAGTCGCGGAGACCCGCAGCAGCACCAACGCGTCCGGGAAGTTCACCACCGCGATGGCGGTGAGCACCCCCGCGACCAGCCAGAAGGGCCGCGGCAGCGGCGAGCGGCGGGGACGGGCCGGGGACCGTCGCGGTGGCGCCGCCGCCGGGCCCTGCGCCGGCGTGGCCGCCGCCGGATGCTGCGGAGGTCGGCGGTCCTCCCGGGCCAGGGGCACGAGCAGCACCGACACCACAGCCGGCACCACTGCGACCCACAGGGCCACCCTGATGTCGCCGCCGGTGGCCGCCAGCACCGCCAGGCCGAGCAGCGGCCCGATCACTGCCCCCGCCGTGTCCAGCGCCCGGTGGAACCCGAACACCCGGCCGAGCCAGGAGACCGGCACGTCCTGCGCGAGCAGGGCATCGCGCGGGGCACCTCGCACCCCCTTCCCGATGCGGTCGGTGACCCGGCCGGCCAGCACCATCGGCCACGTCGTCGAGGCCGCCACGACCACCTTCCCGGCCGCGGCCAGCCCGTACCCGGCCAGCACCAGCGGCCTGCGGCCGACCCGGTCGGAGAACCGTCCGGCGACGTACTTGGTGACCGCCGCGGCTCCCTCCGCGACACCCTCGACCACCCCGACGACCACCGGCGGAGCCATCAGCACGGTGGTCAGCAGCACCGGCAGGATCGGGTAGAGCAGCTCGCTGGCGGCGTCCTGGGCGAGCGAGACCAGCGACAGCACGGCCACGTTGTGGGTCAGCCAGGCCGGCCTGGCCCACCGGCGGCGCGCGGCCTCGGGCACTAGGACGTGGTCGCGTGCTTGCGCCTGGCCGCCTCACGGCCCCGGGCCGAGGCCTCCAACGTCGTCTTGCGCACCCGCAGCGCCTGCGGGGTGACCTCGACGCACTCGTCGTCGCGGCAGAACTCCAGCGCCTGCTCGAGGGAGAGCCGCCGCGGCGGCACGAGCCGCTCGAGCTCCTCAGCGGTGGACGAGCGCATGTTGGTGAGCTTCTTCTCCTTGGTGATGTTCACGTCCATGTCGTCCGAGCGGGCGTTCTCACCCACCACCATGCCCTCGTAGACCACGGTGGCGGGCTCGACGAACAGGGTGCCGCGCTCCTGGAGGTTGAACATCGCGTACGAGGTCGCCTGCCCGGAGCGGTCGGCCACCAGCGAGCCGGTCGGGCGGGTGAGCAGCTCACCGAACCACGGCTCGTAGTCCTCGAACACCTGGTGGGCCAGGCCGGTGCCGCGGGTGAGGGTGAGGAACTCGGTGCGGAAGCCGATGAGTCCTCGCGCCGGGACGACGTACTCCATCCGCACCCACCCGGTGCCGTGGTTGACCATCTGCTCGAGCCGGCCCTTGCGGGCGGCAAGCAGCTGGGTCAGCCCGCCCAGGTACTCCTCCGGTGCGTCGATGGTGAGCCGCTCGACCGGCTCGTGGCGGCGTCCGTCCACCTCCCGGGTGACCACCCGGGGCTTGCCGACGGTGAGCTCGAAACCCTCCCGCCGCATCGTCTCCACCAGCACGGCCAGGGCGAGCTCGCCGCGGCCCTGCACCTCCCAGGTGTCCGGCCGGTCCGTCGGCAGCACCCGCAGCGACACGTTGCCGACCAGCTCGCGCTCCAGCCGGTCCTTCAGCAGCCGGGCGGTCAGCTTCGTCCCACCGGAGCGGCCCGCCAGCGGCGAGGTGTTGGTGCCGATCGTGACGGCCAGGGCCGGCTCGTCCACGGTGATGAGCGGCAGCGGCCGGGGGTCGGCCGGATCGGCCAGCGTCTCGCCGATGGTGATGTCCGGGTTCCCCGCGACGGCGATGATGTCGCCGGGCCCGGCGGACTCGACCGGCACCCGGTCGAGGGCCTCGGTCATCAGCAGCTCGGTCACCTTCATCCGCTCGACCGAGCCGTCGGCCCGGCACCAGGCGACCTGCTGGCCCTTGCGGATCTCACCGGAGTGCACCCGGCACAGCGCAAGCCGACCCAGGAAGGGGCTGGCATCGAGGTTGGTCACCTGCGCCTGCAGCGGCGCGTCGGCCTGGTAGCTGGGCGGCGGCACCGTCGTCAGGATGGTGGCCATGAGCGGGCCGAGGTCGCCATCGGCCGGCACCTCGCCGTCGGCCGGCCGGGTCATCGACGCCCGACCGGCCCGGGCCGAGGCGTAGACGAGCGGGAAGTCGATCTGGGCCTCGGAGGCGTCGAGGTCGAGGAACAGCTCGTAGACCTCGTCGACGACCGCGGCGATGCGCGCGTCGGGGCGGTCGGTCTTGTTGATGCAGACGACGATCGGCAGGCGGGCCGCCAGTGCCTTGCGCAGCACGAACCGCGTCTGCGGGAGCGGGCCCTCACTGGCGTCCACGAGCAGCACGACTCCGTCGACCATCGCCAGCCCGCGTTCCACCTCTCCGCCGAAGTCGCTGTGGCCGGGGGTGTCGATGATGTTGACGGTGACCGCGCCGGTGCCCTCGCCCCAGCGCACGGCGGTGTTCTTCGCCAGGATGGTGATGCCCTTCTCCCGCTCCAGGTCGCCGGAGTCCAGCACCCGGTCGGCCACGTCCTGGTTGGCCCGGAAGGCCCCGGACTGCCAGAGCATGGCGTCGACGAGCGTGGTCTTGCCGTGGTCGACGTGCGCCACGATGGCAACGTTGCGGAGGTCCGGGCGGGTGGGCATCACACCATTCTCCCCTGCTGCGTAGCCTTCGGACGCGTGCGCGGACCGCCGGCCCTGCTGCTGGCCGTGCTGGCGCTGCTGCTGCCGGCCGGTCTGACCGGCTGCGGGCTGGGGGAAGCCTCGTCGATCCAGCCGGCCTCGCTGTCCCAGCCCTTGCCCATCCCGCCGCTGGCACCGTCCACCCTCGACGAGGCGGGACGCCGGGTCTTCAGCCTCGACGTGCAGCAGGGCAGCCACGACTTCGGGGCCGGGACGGTGCCCGGCACCTGGGGCGCCAACGGCAGCGGCTACCTGGGGCCCACGCTGCGGGCCGAGCGGGGCGAGCAGGTCCTCGTGCAGGTCAGCAACGGCACCGACGAGAGCACCACACTTCATTGGCACGGGATGCGGGTGCCGGCGCGCATGGACGGCGGCCCGCACCAGATGGTCGAGCCGGGGCAGACCTGGTCACCGTCCTGGACGGTCGACCAGCCGGCGGCCACGCTGTGGTACCACCCGCACCCGCACGGTCGCACCGCCGAGCAGGTGTACCGCGGCCTGGCCGGCCTCTTCTACGTCGACGACCCCGCCGCCACCTCGGGGCTGCCCGGGCAGTACGGCGTCGACGACATCCCGCTCGTCGTGCAGGACAAGTCCTTCACCCCGGACGGCCGGCTGGACTTCGGCACCGGCGCGACCACGGCGGTCGGGTTCATCGGCGACCGCCTCGTCGTCAACGGCGCGTTGGGACCCTACCTCGATGTCACGACCCAGGCGGTGCGGCTGCGGCTGCTCAACGCCTCTACCGGCCGGGTCTACCGCTTCGCGCTCAGTGACGGCCGGCCGTTCCACGTCGTGGCGTCCGACGGCGGGCTGCTCGCCGCACCGGTGCGCACGAGCGCGGTGCAGCTGTCGCCTGCGGAGCGGGCCGAGATCGTCGTGTCGATGAGCGCGGGCGAGACGATCCGGCTGGTGAGCCGACCTCCCGAGCTGGGCGCGCGGCTGTCGGGCACCGAGCTGTTCGGGCGGGAACCGTTCGACGTGCTGGAGCTGCGCGCAGCCGACAAGCTGCGCCGCAGCCCGCCGCTGCCGGACACCCTCGTCGACCTGCCGGACGCCGACCGCGCGCAGGGGGTCGATACGCGCGAGTTCGTGCTCGGCGGTCGCACCATCAACAAGCGGTTGCTGGACATGCAGCGCATCGACGAGGCCGTCCCGCTCGACCAGGCAGAGGTCTGGCGCATCACCAACCAGACCAGCCTGCCGCACAACTTCCACGTGCACGACGGGCAGTTCAGGGTGCTCAGCCTGGACGGCTCCCCGCCGCCGCCCGAGCTGGCGGGCTGGAAGGACACCGTCTACGTCGAGCCGACCACGACGGCGGAGATCCTGGTCCGGTTCCGCGACCACCACGACCCGCAGTGGCCGTACATGGTCCACTGCCACCTGATGATCCACGAGGACCAGGGGATGATGGCGCAGTTCGTCGTACTGGCCCCCGGTGAGGTGGCCGACCCCTCGGTGCTCGCCGAGCACGCAGACCACGGCGGGTGAGCCGGCCGGTCAGGACGGGGGCTCGCGCCGCTGCTGCTTGAGTCGGGAACGGCGGCGCTTGGACTCCAGCCGCCGCTCCACCGCGGCTCGGGAGGGCCGCGTGGGACGGCGCGAGGGCGGCGGTGCCGCCACCGCCCGGCGCACCGCCTCGGCCAGGCGCGTGCGCGCCGTCCGCCGGTTCTGCCACTGCGAGCGCTGCTCTGCGGCGCTCACCGTGACCACCCCGTCGGGGTGGCGGCGCAGCAGCCGCTCCAGCGCCACCCGGTCCAGCACCCGCGAGGCGCGGGCGTCCCAGCCCAGCACGACCCGGCTGTCGGTGGTGTTGACCGACTGCCCGCCCGGCGCGGACGTGCGGGAGAAGCGCCAGCGCAGCTCGTCGGCCGGGATGGTCAGCCGCGGGCTGACGACGAGGTCGCCGGAGACGTCGGTCAGTGGCTCACCAGACCATCACGGCGGTCTGGCCCGACGCCCAGGCCGAGTACAGCCGCAGCCGCACGACGTAGCGCCGTCCCGCCTGCAGCTTCGCCTCGACCAGGGCGTTGCGGTCCTCCCCGCTGTCGTCGTCCCCGGTCAGGTAGACCGGCTCGCCGTCGATCTGCTCGAACAGCACGAGGACCACGTCGGAGGCACCGAAGGTGCCGACCGAGTAGGTGCGCGTAGCGGTCGGGGCGATGATGAAGTCGGCCTGCTCGCCGGCCTTGAGCGAGAGCGGGCGCGAGACGAAGGGCTCCAGCGTCGGCGGCTCCTTGGGGGCCAGCCCCGGGTACCAGGTGGTCACCCACTGCACGTCTCGGGGGGACAGCCCGGTCGGCGGGGCGACCCCCTCGGCCCGGTACTTCTCCGGGCGGCTGATCAGACCCGGCTCGAACGGGTACTCCATCACCGAGGTCGGGTCCCAGTCCGACCCCTCCACCTCGTTGGGGTCGAGCTTGTCCAGGATGTTGCGGCGGATCTGCTGCTCGGTCCACGAGTTGGGCGGCGCGGAGAACTCGGCCAGCACCTTCGGCTCGTCCCACTCGATGCCCGCGTTGGGGTTCTGGTGCTCGTGCGGGAAGCCGAGGGTGTGCCCGATCTCGTGCAGGGCGGTGACCCGACCCCAGTCGGTGGTGAGGTCCCAGCCGAAGTTCATCGTGGGCTCGTCCTGCGGGATGCCGAGCAGGTCCCGGCCCACGTAGGACCAGCTGCCGTCGTTCTGGTCGAAGCCGATGCGAACCTCGGCCTCGGTGATCTGGTCGACCTCACGGAACTCCAGCCCGATGCCCAGCCCCTTCCACTGCGCGAACGCGTCGCGGACGGCCTGCAGCTGGGCCGCGGGGCCTTCCAGGCCGCGGGTGGCGCGGCGGTTGCGGCCGCGAACCGCGGTGCCGGCGCCGTACAGGTAGTACTTGAGCACGGTGCCGTTCACCCACTTCGACCGCCCGATGGCGATGAGCGACGCACGGCGCGGGTTGAGGTCGGACCTCAGGTCGGGCACCGACTGCGGCTTGACGTCGCAGTAGGTCCAGCCGGCCGTCGGCGGGGCGGGCGTCGCGGCCGCCGTCGCGCTCCTGGCCGGGGCCTTCTTCGGTGCCTTCGCCGGGGACGCCTTCGCGGGGGACGCCTTCGAGCCGGATGCGCGGGCCATGGGACTACCTCCTCGCCTCTTCGGCGAGTATGGACTGCCGGACCGCCCGGCGGCAGGCCTTCGCGATGCTCAGTGCTCGATCCTGCGCATCTCCCGGTCGACCTCGTCGGGCGAGATGGGCCGGCGGGTCACTCCCCACCCGTTGAGCACCACGCCGATGCCCCAACCGAGGGTCACCCAGATCGGCCAGGGGTAGCTGCCGACCCCCGAGGTGAGGGCCCAGACACCCCACAGGAACGCGTTGACCACCAGGTACGCCACCAGGTGGCCCTGGAAGTCCCGACGGTCCTTCAGCCGCTTGAACGCCAGCTCGCGCAGGGCCTGGTCGTCATCGGTCGGGAGCATGGGAGTACTCATCGACACGTCCTCCTTCCCAGCTGTCCCACCTCCTGCGACGCTCGTCCTGGCCCGACAGGTCGGCCACGGCCCAACGACCCGTCTGCCTCTCCTTGCGTGCCCTCTGCCCCGCCCCTATCGTTCGCGGGCAAACGACTCGGAGGTCAGCATGGGTCACTTCGACGAAGAAGCCCTGGAGGACGCCGCCGCCCGGTTGACCCAGGAGGGCATCGACGTCCTGCGCATCGGCTACTCCGACATGATCGGCACCGAGCGCGGCCGTGACCTGCTCGTGCACCGGCTGGCCCGCACAGCCGCTGACGGGGTCGCCTTCTGCCGGTCGGTGTACGGCACCACCCCGGGCGGTGACGTCGTCGACATCGAGGGCGGCATCAGCGCCGGCCTGCCCGACGTGCTTGCCTTCCCCGACCTGGACACGATCCAGGCGGTGCCCTGGGAGCCCGGGGTGGCGCACGCCATCGCCGACGTCTACAACCCGGACGGCTCGCTGTCGCAGGAGAGCCCCCGCAACGTGCTGCGCCGGGTCGTCGAGCAGTTCGCCGACCTGGGCATGCTGCCGATGGCCGGACCGGAGCTGGAGTTCTTCCTGCTCGACCGCGACCCCTCAGCGCCGCACGGCTGGTCCCGCTACGGCGAGGCCACCGGCAACGTCTACGTGTCGGGGCTCAAGGGCGACCCGGAGAACACCCTGCTGCGGGCGCTGCGGCACCTGTCCAGCTACGGCCTGGACGTGGTCGCCTCGAACCACGAGTTCGCCAGCGGGCAGTTCGAGATCAACCTGTGGCACTCCGAGGCCCTCGACGCCGCCGATCGGGCCTTCCGGTTCAAGACCGCCGTCCAGGAGACCTCGCGCCAGCTCGGCAAGCTCGCCACCTTCATGGCCAAGCCGTTCAACGACGAGGGCGGCTCGGGCTTCCACATCCACTTCTCCACCTGGAGCCTGGACGGGCGCACGCCGTTGTTCGACGGCCCCGACGAGCAGTACGGCCTGTCGAAGGTGGCCCGGTCGGCCATTGCCGGCGTCCTGGCCCACGCCCCGGCGCTGGCGGCGCTGCAGAACCCGACGATCAACTCCTACAAGCGGTTCGGCCCCGACACGTTGGCACCCTGGCTGGTCGACTGGGGGCTGGACAACCGCAGTGCGATGGTGCGCATCCCGCCCGAGCGCGGCCGCGCGGCCCGGATGGAGCTGCGTCTGGGCGACGCGTCCGCCAACCCCTACCTGGCCGTCGCCAGCCTGCTGGCGGCCGCCTACCTCGGCATCCGCGACGGCCTGACCCCACCGGACCCGCTCGAGGGCTACGGGTACGACGTGTCCAAGGCCGACCGGCTGCCGGTGAACCTGACCGCGGCGCTCAACGCGCTGGAGGCCGACACCGACCTGGCCGACGCGCTGGGCCCGGTGTTCGTGCGGGCGTTCCTGGCCTACAAACGACACGAGGTGGAGCGCTACCAGCACCACGTCACCGACTGGGAGTTCAACGAGTACGCCTACCACCTGTAAAGGAGGAGCCCACCACTCATGCAGCCGACACCGGTGCCGCTGGAGGAGATCGACCTCGCCGACCTCGACGTGTTCGAGCGCAACGAGGCCTGGGGCATGTTCCACACCTTGCGCGAGCAGGCGCCCGTGCACTGGAACGACGAGCACGACGGCGGGGCGGGGTTCTGGTCGATCACGCGCTACGCCGACATCCTGGCCGTGGACAAGGACCCGGAGACGTTCACCTCGACGAAGTTCGTCAACCTCGAGGAACCACCGAGTGAGTACCAGGACCTGCGCCGCTCGATGCTCGAGACCGACGGGCCCCGTCACCAGGCCTTGCGCAAGCTGCTGCTGCGCGACTTCAGCCCCGCCACGTTGCGCCGCTACGAGGACTTCCTGCGCGGCCTGGCCCAGCTCACCGTCGACACTGCGCTGCAGTCCGAGGAGTTCGACTTCGTCGACGCGATCGCGGCCGACTACCCCATCGCGGTGCTGGCCCGGCTGCTCGACGTTCCGGAGGACTTCACCCCGCAGCTGATCTCGTGGGGCAACGAGATCGTCGGGGCGACCGACCCCGACTACGCCCGCGTCCTCATCACCAGCCCGGAGGCCGAGCAGTACAAGCACCTTCCGTTCCGCTCGCCGGCATCCATCGAGATCTTCGAGTACGGCCGCCGGCTCGCCGCGCAGCGCAAGGACGGGGACGGCGAGGACCTGGTCAGCAAGCTTGTCAACCGCATCCCCGAGGACGGGGTGCCGCTGACACCCACCGACTTCGACAACTACTTCCTGCTGCTGGTCGTCGCGGGCAACGAGACGACGCGGCAGGCGATCAGCCACGCGATGAAGGCGCTGATGGAACGCCCCGACCAGTGGCAGTACTTCCTCGACAACCCGCAGAAGGCCGCGGTGTCGGTGGAGGAGCTCGTACGGTACGCGTCCCCCGTCTACCACTTCCGTCGCACGGCGACCAAGGACGTGCAGATGCACGGCCAGACGATCAAGGCAGGCGACAAGGTGGTCATGTGGTTCGCCTCGGGCAACCGGGACGACTCGGTGTTCACCGACCCCTACGAGCTCGACCTGAGCCGGTTCCCCAACGACCACATGACCTTCGGCAAGGGTCCGCACACCTGCCTGGGCGCGAACCTGGCCCGGATGGAGATCCGGATCATGTTCGAGACCCTGCTGCCGCGGCTGGCGGCGATGGAGCAGACCGGCGACATCGTCCGGGTGCGCAGCAACTTCGTGAACGGCATCAAGCGGTTCCCCGTCAAGGCCACCCTGCGCTGATCCGATGGCCACCACCACGCTGCGGGAGGCCGAGGGCGACCTGGTCGTCGAGGCCGCCGACGTCGTCGCCGAGGGCGTCGTCGCCCTCACCCTGGCTGACCCGGACGGCGACACGCTGCCGCCCTGGACCCCCGGGGCTCACGTGGACCTGTTGCTGGGGCCCGACCTGGTGCGGCAGTACTCGTTGTGCGGCAGCCCGTCGGACTCCCGCACCATCCGGGTGGGAGTGCTGCGGGAGCCGCACAGCCGCGGCGGGTCCCAGTTCGTGCACGAGCGGCTGCACGTGGGCAGCCGGGTGCGGGTGCGCGGACCACGCAACCACTTCCCGCTGGTCGCCTCAGCGCGGTACGTGTTCATCGCGGGTGGCATCGGCATCACGCCGCTGCTGCCGATGATGGCCGAGGCCACCGCCGCCGGCGCGGACTGGTCGCTGCTCTACGGCGGCCGCACCCGGGCGTCGATGGCGTTCACCGACGAGCTGACGCCCTACGGCGACCGGGTCACGCTCGCGCCGCAGGACGAGGTAGGCCTGCTCGACCTCGAGAGCGTGCTCGGCACGCCGCAGCCCGACACCCTCGTCTACTGCTGCGGGCCCGAGCCGCTGCTGGCCGCCGTGGAGGCGCGCTGCGCGACGTGGCCGGCGGGCAGCCTTCACCTGGAGCGGTTCGCGGCGAAGCCGTCCGCGGCACCGTCCGGCGAGGAGCACGGGTTCTCCGTCGAGCTCGCCCAGTCGGGCATCACCCTCACCGTGCCCGCCGACCGCTCGATCTTCGACGTCGTGCAGGAGGCCGGGGTGAGCGTGATCGGCTCGTGCCTGGAAGGCATCTGCGGCACCTGCGAGACCTTCATCGTCTCCGGCGAGGTCGACCACCGCGACTCGGTGCTCTCCGAGGAGGAGCACGAGGCCAACGAGACCATGATGATCTGCGTCTCCCGGTGCCGCGGCGACCGCCTGGTGCTGGACCTGTAGTGAGCGGGAGGACGTCGCCCATGTCCCGAGGCCGCACCCGTGCCGTGCTGACCGACTGCTGGTACGCGGTGGCCGCGGCCGACGACGTCGGCCCGGACCTGCAGGCGGTGCGGGTGGCCGGACGGCCGGTGGTGCTGGGACGCACCGCCTCGGGTGCACTGCTGGCGCTGGAGGACCGCTGCGCCCACCGGGCCTACCCCCTCTCGGCGGGCAGGGTCGAGGGTGAGACGGTCGTCTGCGGGCTGTGTGGGTTCGCCTACGGGGTGGACGGCGCCTGCGTGTCGGTGCCCACCCAGCCGCACGTGCCGCGCGGTGCCCGGGTGCCGGCCTTCCCGACGGTGGAGCGGCACCGGCTGGTGTGGCTGTGGGTCGGCACGCCCGGCCGCTCGGGGCTCGCCCGGGTGCCCGACCTGCCGTGGCTGGACGACCCGGGCTGGGTCAGCGCCGGTGGGGTGCTCGACGTCGCCGCCGGCGTCCTGCTGCTGCTCGAGTCGTTCGCCGACGTGACGCAGGTACCGGTGGTGGCTCCCGAGATCTCCCCCGTCGTGCTGCAAGCCGCCCCGCCTCCGCTGGAGGTGGAGGTCAGCGAGACGACGGTGCGGCTGTCGCGGCGGTTCGCACCCGCACCCGTGCCGGGCTGGCAGGCTCACGCGCTGGGCCTGGCCGGGTCGCAGATGTTGCCGCACGACCAGCAGGGGCTGTTCGCGTCGCCGGCCGCGTGGGTGGACCACTGGGACGTGACCCTGCCCGACGGCGGCCAGGCGCGGATGCGCTTCACCCAGCTGGTCACGCCCGTGGATGCCGGCCGCACCCGGCTGCTGTGGCGGGTCAGTCGCGACTTCGCCGTCCTCGACGAGTCGGTCTCGCAGCAGTTCGCGTCCATGTTCGCCGACTACTACCGACGGGTGGCCGACGCGCTGCAGGTCCAGCAGCGTGTGCTCGACACCGACGGGCCGGGGCCCGAGGTGAACGTCAGCGCCGACGCCGCAGCCCTGAAGGTGCGAGCCATCGTGCGCCAGCTCCTGACCGAGCAGCCGTCCTGACCAGTCCCCGAATGATCACGTTTACGTGATCAGCGGCGGCTTTGCACGGACTCGAGTCCGTGCAAAGCCGCACGAGTCCTGCTTAACGTGATCAGTGGTCAGGGGCGGACGCGCTTGGGCCAGTCGCCTCCCATGGCAGTGGAGAGCACCTCGTCGCTCTCTGTCGGCTGCGCCCCGACGTCGGCCCGGACCGGAACCGGCCCGGTCACGACGTGGTTGGTGAGCCGGCCGAGGCCGTCCACCTCGACCTCGACGACGTCGCCCGGGTAGACGGTGCGCGAGTTCGCGGGCGTTCCCGACAGCAGCACGTCGCCCGGCAGCAGGGTGATCGTGCGGGCGATGTCGGCGACGAGGTAGTGCATGTCCCACTCCATCTCGTCCGTGCTCGCCTCCTGCTTCACCTCACCGTTCACCAGCGTGCGGATCGTCTTGCCACGGAAGTCCCAGTCGTCGACGAGCCCCGGCCCGAGCGGGCACAACGTGTCCGACCCCTTCACCCGCAGCATCGAGCCGGCGTCGGTGTCGCGGAAGTCGTGCAGCCCGTAGTCGTTGGCCACCGTGTACCCGGCGATGTAGGCACCGGCGTCGGACGGTGCCACGTTGCGGCACACCCGCCCGATGACGATGGCGATCTCACCCTCGTAGTTCAGCCACCGGCAGCGCTCGGGCCGCACCACGGCCCCCTTGTGCGCGTTCAGCGAGGTGGTCGGCTTGTGGAAGTACGTCGGGGCACCCGGCAGCGAGGTCCCGAACTCGTCGACCCGGCTGCGGTAGTTCAGGTGCACCGCCACGATCTTGGACGGCACGACCGGCGGAAGGTGCAGCGCCTCGTCGACGTCGACGGTGCGCCCGTCCGCGGCGACGAGCGTGTCGCCGTCGCGGACGACCTGGACCGTGGCTCCGTCCAGCAGGATGCGTCGGTACTCGGTCATGGCAGCCCAGCTCCTGCCCGGCTCAGCCGGCGGCCGGCAGGTCGGGACCGGCCATCTGCCGAACGACGTCGGCGTCCTCAGGCGTGCGCTGGGGCCGCGGGAAGCCACCCTCGGGCGCGTCGAACCACAGGTGCACCTGTCCGGTACCGATCGAGTTCTCGTACCTGCCGTACATCCGCGCCTTCGCCGTGCAGGCGCCCTCGCCGATGGCCCCGGCCATCATCAGGTAGTGGGCGAACATCGCCTCGGGCCGGTACGGCATGAACTCGCCCATCGTGGCCAGCACCTGCGCGTGGTCGCCCGCCTCGAACCAGGAGATGCGCTGCAGGTCGGCCTGGTAGGCCTCGGGGGTGCGGATGTGCTCGGGGTCGCTGGCCTCGTGGTCGCGCAGCTGGCGCAGCTTCCAGAAGGTGTGGGAGAGCGCGCCCGAGGCCAGCAGCACCACCCGCCGGTCCGTCTGCGCGATGGCGTCTCCCAGCGCGCGGCCGACACGCAAGAAGTCCTCCGTCTCACCGGTCTGCACGGTGCTGACGCTGATCCAGCGCTTGTCGAGCCCCTCACCGAGGAACTTCCACAGGTTGAGCGTCGCGTAGTACAGCGGCAGGTACTGGTCGTCGATGGCGGTCACCCAGGTGAAGTGGGAGGCGCCCAGGTCGGCGAAGGTCAGGGCCAGCTCCGGGTCTCCGCGCCAGTCGTAGGGGATCCGGCACATGCCGCGCGGCAGCTCCTCGGCGGTGAACAGCCCGGCCCGGCGGTCCTGCGCCGTCACGACCGTCTCCACGGTGGTGAACCAGTGCGAGTCCAGGACGACGACGGTGTCGTAGTCCAGTGTCTCGAACACGTCGGCCCGCAGTTGGTGCAGCGCCGGCACGAGGGAGATCTCCCGTCCCTCGTTCAGCTCGAGCCGCACCTGCTCGGGCAGCATGATCGTCGGGACGTGGGCCAGCAGGCCCGCGGCCACCACCTCACCCATGGGTTGTCTCCTTCGTGGTCGGGCTCAGGTGCTCCATCCGCGCGGGGCGAACACGGTGTTCTTGATGTCGCAGTAGAAGTCGAAGGAGTGCTGGCCGCCCTCGCGGCCGATGCCCGACTGGCCGCTGCCCCCGAACGGCGCGCCGAGGTCGCGCACGAAGAAGCAGTTGACCCACACCGTGCCGGCGCGCAGCTGTGCGCTCACCCGTTCGGCCCGGTCGGCGTCACCGGTGACGAGCGTCGCCGCGAGCCCGAACCGGGTGTCGTTGGCCATCGCCACGGCCTGCTCCTCGGTACTGAACGTCTGCACGGTCAGCACCGGTCCGAAGACCTCCTCGGTGACGATCTCCTGGCCGGGCCGCACGCCGGCCAGGAGCGTGGGTGCGTAGTACAGCCCGCCGAGGTCGGGGTTCACTCCTCCGCCGAGCAGCACCTGCACCCCGTCGGCCTTAGCCCGCTGGACGAAGCCGTCGACGCGCTCCAGGTGCGGACGGCTGACCAGGCAGGAGATGTCGGTGTCAGGGTCGCGCGGGTCGCCCTGGACGACCTGCCGGGCCCGTTCCAGCACCGCCTCGGTGAAGGCTGGGGCGAGCGACTCGTCGACGATCAGGCGGAAGGCTCCGAGGCACACCTGACCGGCGTTGTCGAACTGCTCGACGGCCAGCGACACGGCCAGGTCGAAGTCGGCGTCGGCGAACACGAGCAGCGGCGACTTGCCGCCCAGCTCGAACGACAGCGGGACGATGTTCGGTGCGGCCGCTGCCGCGATCGTCCCGGCGGTGGGCACCGATCCGGTGAACGACAGCCGTCGCACCCCTGGGTGCCTGCTCAGCGGGGCACCGGCGTCGCGACCGAGCCCCTGCACGACGTTGAAGACGCCCGCCGGCAGCCCCGCCTCCGCGGTGATGTCGGCCAGCAGCGATGCGGTGAGGGGTGCCCACTCCGGCGGCTTGGCCACGACGGTGTTGCCCGCGGCCAGCGCCGGCCCGATGCGCCAGGTGGCCAGCATCAGCGGGGCGTTCCACGGCGTGATCACGGCGGTCGGACCGGCCGGATCCCAGGTGATGCGCTCGCGGTGGCCGCGGATCTCCCGGTCAGGGTGGGTCAGCTCACGCAGCATGTCGGCGAAGAAGCGGAAGTTCATCCCGACCCGCGGCATCACGCTGCGCAGGTGCGAGCGCAGCAAAGAGCCGTTGTCGCGCGTCTCCACGTGGGCCAGCTGCTCCGCGCGCGCGTCCACGCCATCGGCGACGCGGTGCAGCAGGTCGGCCCGCTCGTCGGCCGGCATGGCGGCCCACGCGGGGAACGCCTCGGCAGCTGCCCTGACGGCGGCGTCCACCTCGGCCTCACCCGCTGCGGACATCTGTGCGAGCGGCTGCTCGTCGATCGGGGAGATGTCGGTGAAGGTGGACGGCGACGCGACCCGGCGGCCGCCGATCCAGTGGCGGGTGTCGACGGGCACGCCCTCGACGACGGCGACCTCGGGCATCACCCCTCCTCGGCGAGCGAGTCGTGCAGCAGCCGCCCGCCGTCCCAGACGACTCCCACCTGGCGGTAGTAGCCACCGATCAGCTCGTCGGGCACGAGCGCACCCAGCTCCTCGGTCGGGGAGTCCAGCAGGACGAAGTGGTCGACGCTCGCGGCGTAGGCGGGGCCGGCCTCGAACTCCGTCGAGCCCGTCACGACGATCTCGTCCAGTCGCAGGGTGCCCGGGTCGTCGATGGCCCGGACGAAGCGGTTGTGCGCCATGGGGTGGGCGTTGACGAACCCGTTGCTGTCCGTCTCGCCGGTGATCGTCACGACCGCCTCGGCCAGGCGCCGGTCTCCGGCGGCGAGCGAGGCTCCGAAGCGGCCACCCGGCGCGACCCTGGGCGCGGGACCGAAGGGGTGCGGCCGGGTCAGGTGGATCGACCCGAGCTTCTTCGGGTAGCCCTGGTGCAGCCCGCGAGCGATCGCGAAGTCGGAGTCGACCCAGATGTACACGCAGCGACTGAACACCTCGCCGCGGTACGAGCAGCGCACCACGACGAAGGCCTCCTTGTACTGCCCCCGCACCGGGTCGAGCAGCTGTGCCTTGTCGGCTCCGCACGACTGCCAGTCGGCCCAGATGAAGGCGACGGCCCCGGGGTCCTCCGGGGCCGGCTCGAGCGGGGGCGGCAGCAGCTCTGCCACCCGGTCGGGATGCACCCGGTACTCGATCGTGAGCAGGTCGCCGGAGTAGTGCCAGGGCGGCGCGGGCAGCAACGAGGCACGACCGGTCGCGGTGCGTGGACCGAAGAAGCCACTCTGTCCCGACACAGGCTGACCTCCGAGAGTCGTTTGGAGCCGAACGTAGGCTAGGGACGCCTCAGACGCACCGTCAAGGCGAGCGCTGGCGCGTTCGTACGGCACCGAATAACCTGCGCAGACCGTGGCTCCCCTCCGTCCTCTCGTCGCCGTGCCAGCGCGCTTCTCCGCGTCGGCCTCGGCGCTGCGCTACCGAGCAGAGGTCGCGGCCCGCGCGCTCCTCGAGGGCGTGTTCCGTGCCGGGGGCGAGCCGGCGTTGCTCCACCCGCACGCCCCCGATGGCAGCGCCGACCCCGACGAGGTCGCGCTGCGCCTGGCCCGCTTCGACGCCGTGCTGCTGCCGGGCGGCGGCGACCTGTCGGCGCACTGGTACGGCGGGCAGCCGCACGCATCGCTCTACGACGTGGACGAGGAGCAGGACGCCTTCGACCTGGCCGTCGCCCGCTGGGCGCTGGCGTCGGGCACCCCGTTGCTGGCTGTCTGCCGAGGCCTGCAGGTGGTGAACGTCGCGTTGGGGGGCACGGTGCTGGCGGACATGCCGAGCCACCACCGGCACGTCGTGTCGGAGCTGAGCCTCGAGCCCGGCACCGGCGTCGCCGAGGCTCTCGGCGCCACCGAGGTGCGCATCAGCTGCTACCACCACCAGGCGCTCGACCGGCTCGGCGAGGGTCTGCGGGCCACTGCCTGGGCCCCCGACGGGGTCGTCGAGGCGGTCGAGCACGACACCCCCGGCGCCGGCTGGTTCCTCGGCGTGCAGTGGCACCCGGAGGACACGGCCGCCGACGACCCGGTTCAGCAACGGCTGCTCGACACCTTCGTCGCCGCGGCGAAGGGTCGCTGAATGCGCGTGCTGTTCGTGGAGCACGACCACGTCTCGCCCCCCGGTCCGGTCGCCGAACGGTTCGCCGACCACGGCTGGGACGTGGCGGAGCTGCTCGTCGTCCCGGGCGAGCGGTTCCACGACCCCAACGTCGACATGACCTTCCCCGACCCGACCGACTACGACGCCATCGTGCCGATGGGAGCACCGTGGTCGGCCTACGCCCACGAGACGATCGGTGCCTGGGTGCTGCCCGAGATCGACTTCCTCCGGGGGGCCGACGCCGCCGGGGTGCCCGTGCTGGGGATCTGCTTCGGCGGCCAGCTGCTCGCCGCCGCGCACGGCGGGTCGGTCGCCCCGTCCCCTCACCCCGAGGTCGGGTGGACCGTCGTGCACAGCGACGACGAGGCGCTGGTGCCCAGCGGGCCCTGGTTCCAGTGGCACTACGACCGCTGGACGGTGCCGCCGGGTGCCCGCGAGGTGGCCCGCAACGCCGCGGCGTCCCAGGCGTTCGTGCTGCGCCGCAACCTTGCGCTGCAGTTCCACCCGGAGCTGACCACCTCGATGCTGCTCGGCTGGTACGCCAACGGCGGACGCGCCAAGGCGGCCGAGCGGGGCCTGGACCCCGACGTGCTCGTCCAGCACACCCGCACCCTGCAGCACGCGTCCCGCCGGCGCTCGGATGCCCTGGTCGACGCGTTCCTGGACCGGGTGGCGCGAGCCTGAGCGGGGCGGCTCGGACGACCTAGGCCCCGCCCGCCCGGGCATCCAGGTCGGCGCCGTCCTGCTCGAGGGCGAGCACCAGCGAGCGCAGCGCGCCGGTCATGGTGCGCAGCCGGTGCGGGGAGAGGGCGGCCACGACCCTGGTCTCCTCGGCGTTGAACTCGGGGTACAGCTGCTCCATCAGGTCCGCACCGGCAGCGGTCAGCGACAGCCGTACCCGGCGCCGGTCCGCCGGGTCGACCGCCCGGGCCACCCACCCGCGCGCCTCCAGGGTCTTCACCACCCCGGTGAGGGTCGCCTTGGATATGCCCACGCTCTCCGCGACCTGCCGGGTCTCCTGCCCGTCCCACACCCACACCACCCAGAGCACGACGAAACCGGTCCAGGTGAGGTCGTGCGGGCGCAGCACGGACTGGGTCAGGTGGTTGCGCACCGCATTCGCGGCCCGGTAGAGGCTCGACAGGGCGTCGGCGGCCTGCATGTCCAGCGGCAGCCCGCCGACCCGCGTCCGCACCGCGCGTTCGGTCTCGGCGAGCGTCGGCCGGTCGGGCATGCCGGCACAGCCTAGTGACCTCGCCGGTGCTCGCTCAGGACACCAGGTCCTTGACCGCGTCCTCGTTCTCCTCGCTGCGGCGCAGCACCCCCACCAGGATGCCGACAACGAGCATGGCGAAGGGAAGCAGCACCAGCGTCCAGCCGATAGCGTTGAGCCCCCAGGCCTGTGCCGTCGGGTCGACCCCCTCCGCCACCGTCCCCGCGAGCAGCCCGAACCGCGACATCAGCAGGTACAGGCCCACGACGAGGCCGACGAAGGCCAGGGCCGGGGCCACCAGCGTGTGCCAGACCCGCCGGTCGGCGTCGCTACGGCGGAAGTAGGCGATGATCGCGACGCACACGAGCGCCTCCACCAGGACGATGGCCACGACCGCCAGCCCGGAGAACCAGAAGAACATGTTGACGACCGGGTCCCTGTCGGTGACGGCGAACAGCACGATGACAGCACCGGCGACGACGCTGGTGGCTATCGACGCCACCGACGGGGCGCCGCGTCCGTTGACCCGGTCCAGGCTCGTCGGCAGCACCGCGGCCCGCCCCATCGAGTAGAAGTACCTCGCCGCGGAGTTCTGGAACGCCAGCAGACCCGCGAACAGGCTGCTGAGCACGAGCCACTGCATGGTGGTGGACACGAGGGTTCCGGCCCACGCCCCGAGCCACTCCCCGACGAAGGTCTCGGCGACGGAGAAGACGACCGCCGCGGGGTCAGCCAGCGGGACCTCCTCCACCGTGGTCAGCTCCACCACCCGGTCGATCACTGTCGACGAGCCCAGGGCCGTGACGATCGCGAAGGTGACGAAGGCGAACAACGCGGTGATCAGCAGCACGGCGGTGTACGTGGCTCTCGGCACGGTCCGCTTGGGGTCCTTCGACTCCTCCCCGTAGATGGCGCTGGCCTCGAACCCGATGTAGGACGCGAAGGCGAACGCGAGGGCGATCCCGGCTGAGCCGGCCAGGCCGCCCACGAGGATGTTCGCCGGGGCGAAAGACGCGGCCACGTCGACGCCGTCGGGCCCACCGACGACGAAGACCGCGATCGCCATCACCAGCAGGGCGCTGACCTCCAGGATCATGAACACCCCGAGCACCTTCGCGCCCACGTCGACGCGCAGCAGCGAGAGCAGCGTGACCACGGCCCAGGCGATGAGGCACCAGGCCCACCATGGCAGGTCGAGGCCGAACTGCGCGTTCATCTGGCCGGACATCAGCGCACCGAAGAAACCGTAGACGGCCAGCTGGATGGCGATGTAGGCGACGAGGGACACGAAGGCCGTGCCGACCCCCACCGTGACGCCGAGCCCGCGGCCGACGTAGGCGAAGAAGGCGCCGGTGTTGGTGACGTGCTGGCTCATCGTCGCGTAGCCCACGCTGAACAGCAGCAGGGTGATTCCCACCGCCAGGTACGCGCCGGGCACCGCGGCGCCGTTGCCCAGCACGATGGCGACCGGGGCCGCACCGGTCATGCCGACCAGGGGCGCTGCGGCAGCGACGACGAAGAACACGATCCCGGCGACGCCCAGGGTGTTGCGCTTGAGCGTCGTGTCGGGGGTCTCGGGGGGCGCGGGCTGAAGGTGGCTCACGGGTTCGCCTCTCCGTCCTGAGGATTCGTCAGGGGGCTAACGACTCCTGGTGGCGGCTGAGACTATCGACGCGCGAGGACCTGTCAAGGATCCTGCGCGGCTCGGGGACGCCGTCGGCGTGCAGGGCCCGATGGTCGCAGGCCCACCGCCGTCGTCCGGCATCGGTGGAAGGTTGCCGCCGGCCGCCGTGATGATGGGGGGCCTGCGGGCGCGCCGGGCGGTCGTCGGAGGTTCGCAGCCGTGCACGGTCGTCGTCGGAACCGTGCGTGGGCGGATTCCTTCGTGCCGACCGGAGGACCCGGCGGCGGCGTACCGTGCCGGTCGGGAGGCTCCGTGATCGACCTGCACTGCCACCTGCTGCCCGGCCTGGACGACGGTGCCGTCGACCTGGCCGACGCCGTCGCGATGGCCCGGCAGGCGGAGCAGGCCGGCATCACCGAGATCTGCGCCACCCCACACATCCGCCACGACCACGACGTGCGCATCAACGAGCTCACCGACCGGGTCGCACTGGTGGACGAGGCGGTCGCGGCGGCCGGCCTCGGCGTTCGCGTGCGCACGGGCGGCGAGGTCGCCGAGACCATTGTCGAGCACCTCTCCGACGACGAGCTGCACGCGGTCTGCCTCGGTGGAGGCGGACGCTGGGTGTTGCTCGAGCCGGCGCCCGGCCCCCTGTCGGACGGGCTGGACGCCGCGGTCCGGCGGCTCGAGGCCCGGGGTTTCCGTAGCCTGCTCGCGCACCCGGAACGACACCTGGGCCACGACATGGTCGAGCGGCTCGTGGCGCTGGTGCGAGACGGAGCGCTCGTCCAGGTGACCGCGGCGACGCTGGGCGAGCACCCGGCGTCGGTCGGCATGCGCCTGCTCGCCGAAGCCGGCGTGGTGCACGTGCTCGGCAGCGACGCGCACTCGTCCCGAGCCGGCCGGCCGGTGGACCTTCGGATCGGCGCCGAGGTGCTGGCGGGGATCCCGTCGGTGCAGCCTCACCTGGACTGGATGCTCAACCGGGCACCGGCTGCCATGGTGGCCGGGCAGGACGTGGAGGCGCCGTTCAGCCCAGGTCGGGGAGCACCCTGACCGCGGCCGCGAGCTGCTCGATACCCCGCGGGTCGGGTGGGACGGCGTCGCGGCGGTAGTGCGCCGCTCCGGCGGCCACGGCGGTGCGCACAGCGTCGGGCCATGGCCAGCCCGCGGCCAGAGCGGCGGCCAGGGCCCCGGTGAGGGAGTCCCCGCAGCCCGCGGGGTCCCCGTCAGCCAGGGGCGGTGGGACGATCTCGAGCCGGGCCTCTCCCGGGTGGGTTGCGAGCACCGTGCCCGCACCGCGGGTCAGCACCACCGCCGATGCGCCCAGGTCGACCAGGCGGGCCACAGCGTCCCGACGCTGCTGGGCGGTCGCGACCGGTCCGGCCACCGACTCGGCCAGCTCCCAGTCGTTGAGCTTGACCACGTCGGGACGGGCGGCCAAGGCGGCGTCCAGGCGGGGGCTGGACAGGTCGACGACCACGCGCGCTCCCGCCTCGCGCGCTGCGGTGACCAGCCTCGGGTAGGCCCCCGGTGGCAGCAGGTCACCGGGCATCGCGTTGCCGACCACGACCACGTCGGCGTCGCGGGCCGCGGCGGCCGTAGCCGCCACCAACGCGACGACGTCCGACGCGGTCGGCGCGTCGGCCCACGCGACCGCGAGGCCGGCGACGCTCCCGTACCGCCGGTCGTGCACGTAGCCGCCGGTGCCCGCCTCGCTCGGCACGAGTCGCACCTTGACGCCCTCGTCGGCCAGCAACGGCGGGAGCAGCCGGGCCAGCGGGCCGCCTGCGAGCCCGCACAGGGTGACGCCGGCCCCCAGCAGCGCGGCCATCCGCGCCGTCCAGACGCCCTGGCCGGCGGCCTGGACAGCCAGCGTGTCACCGGCCGCGTCGCTGCGTCGGCCCACGGTCACAGCCAGCAACGGGTTCGAGGCGACGACGAGCACACGTCCCGCCCCGCCCATCGCCACCCCCTCGAGGTCCTCTTCGAGAGTGGCGGGGCCGGCCGCGACAGGGGAGGGGACTTCGGCCCGTGGCCGGCGGCGCCGGCGGGCCCGACAGTGCCCTCGTGACCCGACCCACCGTGGCGGTCGTGCTGTCCGGTGCTGCCGCCCGCGGCGCCTTCCAGGCCGGCGCGCTGGCCGAGATCGTCCCCACCCTGCACGCGCGAGGTGAGACGCCGCGCATCTGGCTCGGCACCAGCGCCGGCGCCATCAACGCCACGCTCTGGGCGGCCGCTGCGCACCTGGAGCCGGCCGAGGCGGCCGAGTGGGTGCTGGACCGCTGGCGCAGCACCAGCGACGACGACGTCTACCGGCCCATCCCGCTCTCCGCGCCGCGGACCGCGCTGCAGTACGGCGTGGGGTTCGCCTTCGGGCTGGGGACGGGCGCGACCAGTCTGCTCGACACCACGCCACTGCGACGGCAGACGGAGCAGACCTTCCCCGCTGAGCAGCTGGCCACCAACGTGCTCGACGGTGCGGTGTCGGCCGTCGGGGCGGTGGCCACCCGCATGCCCAACGCCGCCGAGTCGGTGGTCGGGTCGGGCCGCAGCACGCTGTTCCTCGACGAGCACGAGCCGAGCACCTACGGCGGTGACGCGGAGCGGGCCCTCGACGTCGTCCGCGGACCGGTGCGGGCCGAGCAGGTGCTGGCATCCTCGGCCATCCCGGTGGCGTTCCCCGCGGTGCGGGTCGAGCACCCTCCCGGCGCGGCCGGCTGGTACCTCGACGGAGGGGTGCGGCTCAACACGCCGCTGCACCCGGCGGTGCACCTGGGGGCCGACCGGGTCGTCGTGGTGTCGGCGACCGGCACCTCGTTCGGGCCGCCGCCCGAGCCCGACCCCGGCGGCCGGCCCCGCGACGTCGCCGATGCGGCCGCGCAGGTGCTCACGGCCGTCCTCGCCGACCACACGGTCGAGGACCTGCTCACCCTGCGCCGCGTCAACCGGCTCGTGGCCGCCGCCCGGGAGCACGGGATGTCGCTGCCCCGCCCGGACCGCGGGAGCTACCGGACCGTGCAGACGCTGGTCGTCTCCCCGCGGCCCGGCGAGATGGGACGGCTGGCCGCCGACGTGTTCGCCGAGCGGACGAGCGGTCTGGGCGGGCTGCGCGAGATCGACAACCGGCTGGTGGGCCGCTTCATCCGCGGGGCGGGGGACGGCGTCGGGCGCCGCGAGCTGCTCAGCTACCTCTTCTTCGACGAGGAGTACTTCGCCCGCAGCATCGAGCTGGGCCGCGCCCACGCCCGGGCAGCCCTCGAGCTCGGCTGGCAGCAGTAGCCCCCACCCCTCGCCACGCCCCCCCTCACACCGTGATCTTGGAGGACACGCCGACGACACGCCGAGAGAGGGCCCACCTTCTCCAAGATCGCCGCCGTGGGGGCCCGGGTTGGCCGGCTCGGACGACGAGGTGCGGGCTCAGTGGTGCGGGGCGGACGAGGTGTGCTCGGCGTGCTCGCCCGGGACGTGGCAGTGGTCGGACGGGCTGGGCGGGACGTCCAGCGACGGGTTGCGGTCGAAGAACGCGAACGGCTTGATCCAGAACGACACGGTGTCCACCGCCATGATCGGCCACTCCTCCGGCCGGGTGATGTGGTGGATGCCGAAGACGTACCAGAGCACGATGTCGGTGTTCTCCAGCGGCTCGTCGTCGGCGGTCCAGCGGGTCAGGCCCTGGTCGTCCGCGCTCTGGGTGGGGTAGTCCCCGCACGGCCAGCGCTCGTCGTCGTGGTGCGCGGTGACCCACAGCTGGTGGCCGACCACGGGGAAGCGCCGGTACTGGGGGCTGTCCGGGTCCATCAGGGCCGGGAAGCACGCGCCAGGCACGAGCTTGTACCCGACCTGCGACCCTGACGCGTTGGTCTTGGACGGGTTCACCACCTTCCAGCCCCGCTGCGTCCCCCAGTCGAAGTCGCGGCCCGACTCCGCCTCGCTGCGCACCGGTGTCGCCCGGGTGCCCAGCCCGAGTCCCAGCGGGTTGGACGCGTCGGTCGGGAACGCGAACGAGTCCACCTCGAGCACGGTGTTGTCCGTGCCGTCGACGTCCAGGTCGAGGCGCGCGACGAGGAAGTGCTGGTGGAACGGGGCGTAGGTGCCCATGTCGACGGTCGTGCCGTAGGGCGAGGACGACTGGCCGTCGGGGATCGGCGTCGTGACCATGATGCCGGTGGCACGGATCTCGAGCTCGATGTTGCCGTCCTGGTAGAAGCGCCAGTAGACGAGGTACTCGTAGTTGGCGACGGTGGCGTGGCAGGAGACGACCATCCTCCGCTGCCGGCGCACGGTGGCGCCGGTCAGGCCGTCCACGT
>Ga0209594_1000227_pt1 | contig 40331 bp, 36 predicted proteins | sample AshMeaCrysSpring_FD_184126 | JGI IMG/M metagenome (GOLD analysis project Ga0209594, IMG submission 184126) | Groundwater microbial communities from Big Spring, Nevada to study Microbial Dark Matter (Phase II) - Ash Meadows Crystal Spring... | ecosystem: Environmental > Aquatic > Deep subsurface... | reverse complement strand
TTTCTTTAGTTTAACACTGTTTTTTGCGGATTCGTCAAATTGTTTGCCAACTTCTTTTGTTCTCATATTTTCTTATTCTTAGACATTTGACCACTAATGTCCATCAAAGTCTAAGAAAATGCGCGGTTGCCATCAGCAGTTTCCAACCAATCCCAAATACGCTCTAATTCCTGAATAGTTACAAATCCGTATTGCCAGAGAACCATAGGCAATACATTAAGGCAAGGGGAAGCATGACGCAGAGCAAATTGAACGCCATCTGGAGAAATAGCCAGCTCTTCAATTAAATATTGGATCAATTTATTTTGTGTCTCGTTTTTCATTTTTATTTCATTAGTAATAATAACTTAGTTTCTCAGATGAGTTTACCCAAAAAAGCTTTAAAAACACTGAGTAAATTCATTTAATTATCTAGTGTACTTTTCTTAAATGAAGTAGTAATTAACCTTTTATGAGAATTTACTTAGAGTTTCCCACAGAGTGCATTTTCGCTCTGTAATTACTCATATAAGACTTTTTTCGTTGAAGGGGCAAGGGGCGCGGATCCCCTTGTTCGTTTTTTCAGTGTATCATTTCCAGGTTTAATTGAATGAATCCTACGCCTTAATTTATAAAATTTTAATATTTTGTTACTTTTAAATAAGTTTTTACTTTTGGTTAGGTTAAATCAGCTCGATTTAATCTTTACATTTCTTCATGCAACAACTAAATTTACCTTTACATAATCTTTACAATTGACCCAAAATACATATTTATAGTTGTTAGTTAAAGAACAAAAATTTAATTTACCTCAATGATTATTTTCTGACTAAAATTACCATTACCACCAGTCTTTTGATAAACCTGAGTATTAGTTCCAGTAAACTCAACTATAACAGCAGCATAACTAGGACTATAATTACCCAATATTTCTATTACCTGTCTTCCTTGAGTTAAACTGGGAGCAAGATTAATTTCTGTTTGATTATTACTAATAGTTTTTATTACTTTACCATCTAATTTAATTTGTCCAGTTAATTGTGTTTCTCTAATAGAAGTACCAACTCTAAGAATATGGGGTTGATTAAGATCAGCTAAATTTAAGTTAATAGTAGTTTGCTGAATATTTGTCTGTTTGTCACCAGAGTTAAGAGTAACTTTAAACTGCTCATTTGTCTCCATTGAACTTTGAGCCATTAAAGTACATCCTCCTAAAATAAAAGTCAAAGTAAGCACTAAAGGAAAAGTAATAATTTTCATAATTAACAATTTATTTGTATTTTTAATAAAATGTAGTAAGACAAGGGGCTTAAGCCCCTTGCCTTACTGACAAGGGGCTTAAGCCCCTTGCCTTACTGACAAGGGGCTTAAGCCCCTTGCCTTACTGACAAGGGGCTTAAGCCCCTTGCCTTACTGACAAGGGGCTTAAGCCCCTTGTCTTTGATACCTTTTATCACAATTTAGCCCTATAAATAATCTTGTTGTTAGCCGCTGCTTTTACACAGCTTAAATAAGAGGATAACCAACATTATCCTCTTAAAATATGCCCTAATATTTTAACTTTTCTGCAGGGTTATAAACATCAATTGCTGGATTTACTTGCACTTGAATAGTGGGACCATTAACAGCAGTATTATTGTTAGTATTTCCTTGATGATTATGACGAACAGTTCTAGTTTGACGCACAGAACCAGTACCACCCTCATTACCTTGTACTTCTGTAGTAACGCTGACATTCCCTGTGCAAGTTCCATTACTGTTAAATTCTACATCATTACTGCGTTCAGTTGGCTGTTGAGAACCACTAATATTGTACTGGACAGAAATATCTGCTTGCACACACTGTCCATTAACAGAATCAGTGAAAAAAGGTGTAAAATTTATCAAAATAGAACAAGATATTAATCTTATTGCTAAGTTTATTATTTTCATACATTTTTCACTCAGCGACAGATATTAGTGTTTGTTTCCACAAAAATTTGGTCATAATTTGTGATTTGGGTAGTCTCTTGACGGGATACTTTTCTATCTCCAACACAATGGCTTCTTTGACGAGTATGTAAATAACGGTTGGGGGAAAAAATTTGAAGAAAAGAGGAAATTTCAGGAATACTAATTTTAGTTGTTCTCGTCTCAATATTAGTGTTGCCATATTCACTGGTACTAACTCTAACATTTCCCGCTCTTACCTCAATATCCTCAGCAAAAGCTATATTTGGAACAAATAAAATTAAACTCACTGACAACAAAATTGGCTTGATAAGTTTCATAATTCTAAACCTCAACTCAATGATAAAAAAATGGGGAGAAAAAGATGATGCTTTCTCCCAAAAATAGGTTTTTTAGTAACGGCGATACCTATGGACGGGCTGCGCCTGCGCGCTCACGAGTTACTCTGCTGGTGCTGCGTTGATCGTTTTGTTGCACGCAAGTATTCCACGATCCAAACTGGTCACAATATTGATCGCTGCGCTGCACAACTCCAGTACTATTTGGTTCATAATTACCATAATTACCTCGATACTGTTGATCATTTCTATTTTGTTGATTCGAGTGTTGAATTGACGTGTTATCATTACCAGTAGTGTAAGATTCTTGGCGGGTTTCTTGTATTAATGCACTGTCTGCTAAGGCGGGAAAAGCAACACTTCCTAATGTAGAAACTGCTAGAAAACTGATAGCTAATGTTTGAATTTTTATCATGGTAACTGCTCTCTTTTTTGTTTAACTTTGTTGCTGCTTTTGACAGGGTTATCTTGGTTAAAGTTCCAGGTTTTTTATTTTTTTTTTCTCGTCATTTAAGCAAAAAAAAGCACAATAAATAGTTAACAGTGATAACTGTTAACTCTGCAGATTTAGCAATTAATATTATTTAGTTCTTAGGATTGATCAAATTGGTTTGATTTAAAACTCAGACAACTATTTAACTGATAAAGTTCCCACAAATTTTTGGCTTTACCATCAAGGAGCAGGGTAACAAAATACAAGGGGAGCTGCGCCCCTTCTTTGTTTATATTAGGAATTAAGCGATCGCCCGATCCGTTCTAGTTTTATATTTATGACAAAAGACAAGGGTCTCTGCACCCCTTCTTTGTTTATATTAGACATCTCCAATAATTATACTAGAACCCTTATGCTACCGTGGGAAAATCGGGGTTTCTGGAGAGGTCTATTAGAAATTAAGCGATCGCCCGATCCGTTCTAGTTTTAGATTTATGACAAAATACAAGGGGCTCTGCGCCCCTTATCTAGGTATATAAATAATATTGAGATCAAATTAACCTGTAACCAAAGAATGATGATGTTGAGGTTGATGGGAATTTAATTCTGGAAAAACAGGAAAGAAAGGTTGATGTAAACTAATCAACATAGCCAGAGTTTTTTTCAATTGAGTGCGAGGGACGATCGCATCTACAAAACCATGTTCAAGGAGATACTCAGAAGTTTGAAACCCTTCAGGTAACTTTTCTCGGAGAGTTTGTTCAATTACCCGACGACCTGCAAAACCGATTGTAGCTCCAGGTTCAGCAAGAATTAAATCGCCTAACATAGCAAAACTGGCGGTAACTCCCCCAGTGGTGGGATGAGTCAAAACAGGGATGTAGAGGAGTTTAGCTTGTTGGTGACGGGAGAGAGCGCCAGATATTTTTGCCATTTGCATCAAACTTAACATTCCTTCCTGCATTCGTGCACCACCAGAAGCGCAAACAATGATCAGGGGTAAGCGTTCTGCTGTAGCGTGTTCTGTAATTCTACAAATTTTTTCTCCTACCACAGACCCCATACTACCGCCCATAAAGCGGAAATCCATTACACCTAAAGCTACAGGCAGACCATCTAGCAGACCTGTTCCTGTTTGTACCGCATCTTTCAAACCTGTTTTTTCCTGAGCATCTTTAAGGCGATCGCCGTAACTTTTGCGATCGTAAAAATTCAAAGGATCACTTGGTTGTAAGTGTTCATTTAAAGGTTGCCACGACTTCCCATCAATTAACTGGCGGATGCGTTCATCACTGGTAACCATCAGATGATGGTTACATTCAGTACAAACCATTTGATTTACCTGCAAATCCTTTGTATAAGCCAGAACGCCACATTTAGGGCATTTTGTCCACAAACCATCTGCTATTTCTCTTTCTTGACGTTGTTGACTAGAAGGATCTGATTTTTGTCTGTTGGCAAACCAATCTATTATAGACATAGTATATTTTTTTGATAATCCTGATTAATTATTGTAATTTGGGACACAAAAACTATCTTAACAATCCCAGGGGGAAAAATAAATTGAGATAAGCAGATAAAAGTTTCTCACCCCAAAAAACTGTTAAAACTGCTCCCAAAACCAAAAACGGGCCAAAAGGCATGGGTTGTTTGCGACTGAGTAAACCCAGGGCGATCGCACCTCCTCCCACAAATGCGCCTACTCCACAAGCAACAAACCCAGTCAAAAGTAGATATTTCCAACCCAACCAAGCGCCAATCATAGCTGCCAACTTAGCATCTCCTCCGCCCATAGCGGGTTGTCCCAATGCCAGACTCCCAACAATAGTAATAATATCAAACAACCAAATCCCTAAAACTGCGCTGCCAATACTCACCATTAAGTAATTTGCCCAACCTGAGATCCCAGCATTTTCCCATCCCTCAACCATAGCAAACAGCCAACCAACCTGTAAACCTGATTCAGTCAAAGAATTAGGCAAAGTCATAGTATCCAAATCAATTAATGCCAAAGCCAATAACCAGCTTAAAAATACCCAATAGCCAATACTTTCTATGGTGATCCCAAACTGCCAAAACACCGCCATAAATAGTAAACCCATAACTCCTTCCACTAGGGGATAGCGAGGAGAGATGGGGGTGGCGCACCACCGACAACGCCCCCGTAACCACAGCCAGCCTAAAACTGGTACATTTTCTGTTTTCCCCAGTCGATGCAGGCAATGGGGACAGCGAGAAGGGGGATATATTAAAGATATACCTGCAGGTAAACGATAGATTACCACATTCAGGAAACTACCAATAGATGCGCCAAAAAAGAAGATAATTAAATTAGCTGCTGTCTCATATAGCAAGTACATTGCTTTCAAGATCAATAATATTCTGACTCTAACTGATTCAAAGGCACAAAACGTTCTCCTGGTAAAAGAATTGGTTTTTTTGTAAATACCAATTGACCGCGATAAGTTTTTGGATTAATTGCCACACCGATGGGATCGCGATTGAGTTTTTTATGGAGATAACAATAAGTTTGATAAATTTTGCGAGCCGCTGAATATAGAGCCTGGTCTGTTATTTGATGCTCAAAATATTCTCTTTGCTTATTTTCTTGTTCTGATGTATACACCACCTAACCTACCTCTAATTATTCAGCTCAATCAATAATATACAATCATTTTTTTATTTGGTCTCCATAACTTTTAACAAAGTTTCTCCCATTTCACGACACCCTAACTGGTGTTTTCCTTCTGACATGATATCCCCTGTGCGATACCCCAGTTCTAAAACTTGGAAAACACTTTGCTCTATTTTATCTGCTGCTTCTGGTTGATTTAAGCCATACCGTAGCATCATTCCTGCACTTAGGATCATGGCTAAAGGATTGGCTTTATTTTGTCCTGCAATATCTGGTGCTGATCCGTGTACTGGTTCAAATACTCCAGGTCCTGATGCTCCTAAACTGGCAGATGGTAACATTCCTATACTCCCTGTTAGCATTGCTGCCGCATCTGAGAGAATATCTCCAAATAGGTTTCCTGTTACTATCGTGTCAAATTGTTTGGGTGCCCGTACCAGTTGCATTGCTGCGTTGTCTACATATAGGTGAGAAAGTTCTACATCAGGATATTTTTCCGCCATTAAAGTTAGGCGATCGCGCCATAACTGAGACACATCTAATACATTTGCCTTATCTACTGAGCATAATTTCCCTTTGCGTTTTTGGGCTGTTTCAAATCCCACTTTAGCTATACGATCTATTTCTGTTTCTGTATAAGCCATAGTATTTACTCCCCGTTTTTCCCCAGTCTCTGTGGCAAAAATTCCTTTGGGTTCCCCAAAATAAATCCCCCCCGTCAATTCTCGTACTACCATTAAATCTACTCCTTCTACCACTTCTCTTTTGAGAGTGGAGGCATCCACCAATTGAGGTAATATGGTAGCTGGTCGCAAATTGGCGAATAAGCTTAGTCCAGCTCTTAAACCTAATAACCCTGTTTCTGGGCGTTGGTGGCGTGGGAGATTATCCCATTTGTAACCCCCAATTGCTGCTAGGAGTACTGCATCACTTTGACGACATACTTGTAAAGTCTCTGCTGGTAACGGTTCTCCTGTAGCATCTATTGCCTCCCCGCCGATGAGAGCTGCTTGAAAATCAAATTCAAGGTTAAATTTCCCGCCGATCACTTTGAGTACTTCTTTAGTAACAGCCATAATTTCAGGTCCGATCCCATCTCCTGGCAGTAGAGTTATTTTGTATTTTTGAGTCATAGTTATTTTCAGTAAATAGTTAATTTGCGATTTTCTATCATATCTGAGCCATGCAAAAATATGTAGATTTGACAAAAAACCGAGTTAATGTCTCTAAGGATAAGCTAAATTAACCCATAATATTAAAATTAAAATTCTCAGAGTGAGTTTAAATCAAAAACTTAATCTTAGCTAAATATTTATTAGGTTTACTATAGCCAAGAATAGTTTCATTTTGTAATAAGTTTTGAATTAAAACAAAATTAATTTTTAAAGGTAGTTTTTCAAGTAAAAAAAATGAGTATAGAAAAAGTCGAAGAGGAAAAGAAAATTATGGGTGTCAATAAACCCAAAGATATCCAAGTAATGAACTTAGTTAATAAAATTTTACTCAAGGGTTTGCAACAAGGGGTTGCTGAAATGCATATCGAACCACATAAAGATGGTTGTTATATCCGTTTTCGTAAAGATGGTTTACTCCATCAAGCTTGTGATCCCATTTCCAACCAGATCGCATCTGCAATGATTGATTGTTTGAAAAATATGGCAAATCTCGAAATCAACGCAGAAAATAAGCCTCAACAGGGTAAAATCAAAAAAATTTTTCAGAGTAAAACCGTAAATTTTCGCTTGAGCTCTTTACCTTGTCCTTATGGTGAAAAAATGGTACTTAAGTTATCTTATCACCATGATCAAACTCAAACATTAGAGCAGTTAATTCTTTATCAACCTACTCTTGAATTGGTTAAACAAATGTTAAATTCTCCTTCTGGGTTGATTTTGGTTACAGGGCTACCTAAGTCGGGAAAAAAAACTACTTTATATTCTCTTGTATCACAACTAAATGAATATGGGGCAAATATTTCTACTGTGGAAAATCCCATTGAGTTGATCTTACCTAGAATTAATCAGTTTGAAGTTTGCAGCTCACAAGGTATGGACTATGATGCTATTGTTCAATATTTATTAGAACAAAGTGCAGATGTGATTTTAGTTGATCAAACTAAAACTTTACCAACTGCTAAAATGCTCTGTTATGCTGCTTTGTCTGATTGTTTGGTGATGAGTAGTATTTTACATCATGGTGATTCGGTAAGTGCGATCGCTAGTTTCCAAAATATGGGGATAGATGCTTCTATCTTGGCAGAAGCACTTGTTGGTATCATTAATCAACGTTTAATTAAACGGATTTGTCCTCAATGTCGTATTCCCTATCATTTAAGTAAAGCTGAATTGGCCCGCTTTGGTAAATATGTTGATGATGAAGAAGAAATTACTTTCTATAAAGCGAAAACTTTAAATATTCCTCAAATTGAAAGGGCAAAAACTAAGGGCACTCTTTGTCCTAATTGTCAAGGTATGGGGTATAAAGGAGAAATTGCTGTTATGGAGGTGTTACCTATTAACCAACATCTCAAAGCTTTAATTGCTCAAAATGCTGATTACCCAACTCTTAAAAATGCCGCAACTAAAGCAGGTATCACTTCCCTTTTTGCTTATGCTTTGGAGTTGGGATATCTCGGTTTAACTAGCCTTGAAGAAATAGAAAAAATTTTTCCAGCAGAAATTAAAGCTATAGATACTAACAGTAATTCACCCAATACCATCAGTAAAATTGCTAGTTTAGAAAAACTCATTTTCCAACTTAATCGAGAGCTTAAATATCTTAAACATGAACTTAATAATCATGGAACTGTTTCTTCTGTTCCCCCTCAAAAACATTTGAGTAAATTAGATGATTTACCAAAGCATCAACAAAAAATAAATTTGTATGATACAAAGCTAGAAACATCAGTAAATGATTTGAAAAAAGATGAAAAAATATCTATTTCAGATGAGGTTATTTCTTTAGATGAAGGTCAACAAGTATCTATAAATACAGTCAAATCTAAGCCGAAAAAAAGCACTAAACCTCAGCAACAAAAACCTAACAAAGCTATCTCAGAAAATGCTATAATTCCTGATCCCTGGTAATTTTATTCTGATTTAATGGGAGCATCTCTTAATTGCAAAAAGACCAGGGATTGAAATGCTCCCTACTTAAATGAAGTCCGCCGCAAGATGAATCAAAAAAAATAAAAATGAAGAAGGAATTTAGGAAAAAGTGAAATGGGACCTTTGCTTAAGAGAGCTTCATTTAGTTCCTCTCCACTAATTTTGACCAATTTTCACATCAGTGGCAAAGTTTTTAACTGCTTTGTCTTGTTTGAGTTATCACTTGCCTTAAATTAACATAAGATTTGGCAAAAAAGGCAGTTTTTCTGAGAGTCCGAGTAATACCATTTTGCTCAAGAAGTGATAGACAAGGGGATGGGCGCCCCTTGCCCCAGTGATAGACAAGGGGATGGGCGCCCCTTGCCCCAGTGATAGACAAGGGGATGGGCGCCCCTTGCCCCAGACCCCCTTGCCCCTTTGCCCCAGACCCCTCCCTTGCCCCAGACAAGGGGATGGGCGCCCCTTGCCCCTTGCCTCAGACAAGGGGCTTTAGCCCCTTGTCTATGAGTGATCAATCTCTTTCACAACTTTATAAAAATGGTATAAGTCTATACCTCTCACTTCTGTTAAAGACTTCGCCTCTTTTTCTATTTTTTGTGCTTCTAGTTCAGTTTTTTCCTGTTGTTTATATCCTAGTTAATATACTGACTTGGTCGACAAAAGCAAGTAAATCTTTATGACTATAAAGAATAACCGAAATACTCAGGTTCTATACCTATCAAATCCAATAATTGTCTTTCTTCTTCAGATGATAAACTTTTTATCTTACTATTATCAGTAACGTCATTTCCCCCTATACCTTGATTAAGACCAAAAAAAATTCCTAAAAAATTTTCTCTACCATTTCTAAAAAACGCAGTACAATTATCTACTTTCATAGTAGAGCCTAGGGGATAAGTCCAATTATTATTATGTTTTTTTTAAAATTGATAAGCTTAGTAATTTGTTTTTTATCTTCAATAGTCAAAAAAAGAGGCTCTCTTGGAGGATCAGAATTTTTTGAACATTCAACATCTATTCCGTTAATTAAATCAGCAGATGGAATGATTAAAGGAGGAGCAGGATCCTATAGAAAGCAACTTTGAAATAAAAACAAACAGACAAAATAAAAAAGAAATTTAAATTTGGGAAAAAGGGACATAACTAGGATTTAACATCTTAGACATTAATTTTGCTTACCTACTTATTACCTATTCCCTGATTAAAGAAATGTACCATTTTTAATATCAGTGGTAAAGTCTTTAACTGCTTGAGTAATTATTGGCCTTAAATTAACATAAGATTTAGCAAAAGGTGGCTGTTTTTCTGAGAGTCCAAGTAAGTCTGCAGTAACTAAAACTTGTCCATCACAAAAAGCACCTGCACCAATACCAATGGTAGGAATGGGGAGTTGAGCGGTGATTTTTTTTGCCAACTCAGTAGGGATATGTTCTAAAACGATGGCAAAAGCTCCAGCTTGTGTTAGGGCGATCGCCTCTTTTTCTATTCTTTCTGCTTCCAGTTCAGTTTTTCCCTGTTGTTGGTATCCCAGTTGATGTACTGACTGGGGGGTTAAACCAACGTGGGCCATAACTGGTATTCCTATTGTTGTTAATCTTGCTACTGTTTCTACTGCACTGGGAGATCCTCCCTCTAATTTTACTGCTGCTGCTCCAGTTTCTTTTAACACTCTGCCTGCGGAATGGATAGCTTGAGTAATACTTTCTTGGTAACTTAAAAAAGGCAAATCACAGACTACAAGCGCTCGCTTTACCCCTCGACACACAGCAGCAGTATGGTGGATCATTTCCTCCAAAGTCACGGGTAAAGTTGTTTTATAGCCCAATGCTACCATTGCCAGGGAATCTCCAACAAGGATGATATCTATACCTGCTGCATCTAGTATTTGGGCGTAGCAATAATCCCAAGCGGTTAGGGTTACAATTTTGCGCCCTTCAAGTTTCCATTTAATTAGTTGTTGGGTAGTTACTGCCATTTTCAGAGAATAATTTATAGTTTTTAAGCCAAAAAATAAACACTGAGAATAAGCACACTTCGACTACGCTCAGTGTGCTTATTCTAAGTGTTTATTTTTCTGAGCGGGTAGCTTCGAGAATGCGGGAATAATAGAAGCGAGTGCTAGTCATGCCCTTGCGTTGGATAGTCAAACCGTTATCTTCAAGAATTTTGATAATATCCTTTTCGCGATGCTGATAAGCGCGAGTAGTTTTACTAGGACCTGGAAATAACTCCCCTATTTTTTTGAGGAGAGTCAAACACAAAGTTTTAGGAGCAAAACTAAGAATTAATCTAGACTCAGCAAGGGAGGCGAGATGGCTGATCATTTTCGCCGCATCTTCCTGGGGATAGTGAATTAATACATCTAAACAAATAACTGTGTGATATTTCCCTGATAATTCTTCCAAATCTTGAACAGCAAAAGTAAGATTATTCAAATCACAATTAGCTGCTTGGACTTTTTCTTTAGCTTCACCCACCATTTTTTCAGAAATATCACTAGCAAATACTTTTGCACCTGCTTGAGCTAGGGGAATACTCAGACTACCCACCCCACAACCTGCATCACAGATGGATATTGTCTCAAGGTTATTATCTTCTTGGAGCCATTGGATTACACTATCAATGGTTTGTTGATGTCCAGTGCGGATATCCTTTTGGACTTTGTTTACTTCCGCATCACCGTAAATTTTGCGCCAGCGCTCAAATCCAGTGGCATTAAAATAGTCTTTAACAATTGCTTTATCATTATTTATTGCGTTGGTCATATTTAAATTTTGTTTGTCCTTAATATTTTTTTCTGTATGTTAAGCATTTACATGTTTTTCTAGTTGAGAGTCAGTAAAATTATAGAGGAAGTTACTGCCTTTTGCATCTAGAAGATAGTTTCTGAACTACTTTACACTTACAAATTCCCCTCATCATTTAGATGAGCTGGATAGCAGTAATTTATACACAACATCATACCAAATAGGGATGACTCTTGTGGCTGTCAAGGGTATATTAACATTAAATTAATTCGGTCGAGTAGCAAAATGCAATTCCCCGCTGAAAAGCTAGCACAACGTATTAAAAATATTAACCAATATCTGGAAACACGAGCCCAGGTTGAACCGAGCTACACTCCCTTAGTTCAACAACTTGACAAAATAGTGGATTCTCTTGCAAAAGTGAAAGCTCGGGTAAAAATTGTCAGTAAATTTCCTCAGCTGGCGCAAACACTGAAAAATATTAGTGATGAACAGGTTGAGTTAACTACCCTCTATACATTTCAGTCCGCTTGTTTAAGTGGTGATAATTTAGCTTATTCTAGTTATTGCATCTCAGCAATTTTTGAGAGCAAAAAGGTAAGTTATGATCTAAAAGAGCAGAAAAGTTTATTAATAGGTCGCGGTAAAGATTGTGATCTAGTTATTCCTAAAGAATACACTTCCGTATCGAGACACCATGCAGAAATTAGACCTACTGCCAGTGGTTGGGAAATTTATGACTTAAATAGTAGTAATGGGGTTTATGTAGAAGGGGAAAGGGTAAAAAATGTTTGTCGGAGTTTAGCAAAAGGCGATCGCCTACATCTAGGTCAACCCCATCTCCCTAAAGGTGTTGAACTAATTTTTGAGGAATCTTTAGCTACTCCTACTTGTGCACTTATTCGCACGGGTAACTTACCATCTGGGGAACTGGGTCAATATGTTCTCTCTCCCAATCAAAAACTATCTGTAGGTCGCGATCCCAGTTGTAATATTTCTTTGCCTATTAAATATACTTCTATTGCGAGAAAACACGCTGAAATACTCTCTGATGGTAAAGCTTGGCATTTGCGTGACCTCCACAGTAGTAATGGCACTTTTGTAAATGGACAACAGGTTATGGGCAGTTCTTTTGTGCTTTTACATCCTGGGGATAAAATTAATTTCGGAACTCTTAATGCTCCTGACAGTGTAGAATTTCTTTTCAACTTTCATGCTGGAGTAAATCAGACTAAATCTGTTAAGTTTGACCCTGTAAATTTACTAAAAGAATGCGATATTTTTGTTTTAGTTTATCAACCTAATGAACCGATAAATTCAGAAGAAATTGAGTTACTCAAAGCTGGAATTAAAACCAATATAAGCAAAATTATAATTGTTGTAGCGAGTGAAGAAGAGCCTCATGGAGAAAAAGAAAAAACCAATATCACTGCTTTACAAAATTGGGTACAAAGCAATAATAGAAGTAAAGTGATATCTTTAATTTTTTGCTCGTTGCAATCTGGAGAAACTACTCTATTAAAATATTTACAGCTTTTAGAGCAAATGTTTGGAGAAATAACCCCAAACAATCTTAAAGATATTATGAAGGAGATTACAGCCAAAATAGATAAGGTATTTAATCACAGAGAGGAATATTTACAAGCTCAAATAAAACAAGCTTCTTCCGCTAGTTTACAGGGATTGAGTGAGGCAGAATTTAAACAACAAGTCAACAATGTTTTTAAGGAAATATCCCAAGATAAAGAACAAACTGTACGACTGTTAAAGCAAGAAGTAACTCAATCTCGCAGCGAATTGTTAAATCCTTTTAAAACAAATAGTTTAATCTATAAACTAGAAAAGTTTATCGAAAAGTTGAAAACAAGTAAGGGAAAAGATGGGGAAAATGTCTATGTGCGTTTGTATGAAGAAGGTATGAGTGAATCAGAAAGTATTCACGAACGCATAATTGCGATTGTTAAAACAGAATTGACTCAGTGGATGCAAGATGAATGGGATAAAATTACTAATTCCTATGCTAATAATGGTTTAAATGGTTTGGTTTTAAGAAATAAAATTGTAATTAGTAAAGTTATACCTCATTTTTCCTCTAGTAAAACCTCTTTTCAGCCTGGGGAAGCTCCTAGTTTTGATTTAGAATCTTTTCTGGATGTTTCTGTTTTAACAGGAACCAGTAAGGTGATGATTGCTGAAAGTGCAGATAAGAGCGATTTGTTGGGATTGGGTGTTGATGCTGCTTTGGGACTCTTTGCAGGTCAATGGATTCCTCTAGTATTTCAGGGAATTTATCTGGTAAGAAAACAAGATGGTGATAAGTTAAAATTAGAACAAAAAACTGACACTTTGAAAAAAACAATTTCTAGTAAGTATCAGTCTCTGGCAAAAATAGTATCAGAAAAACTTATGCTCATACTTATGATGGCTTTGGATGCAGAAAAACAACGCATTACTGAAAAATTTGATACTCTGAACTCGGAAGTAGGAAAACTCATATCTGATAGTAAAAAAGTTACGGATGAGTTGACGCGAAAATTAAACTCTTTGCGCAAGGATAAACTAGAAGTGGTTAAGCTCCTTAAAGGAGAATGATTGGTGGGAGAAAAATTATATAATTAAGCTAAAAAATAGCTCTCTCAAGAAAGCAAAAAATATTCTAGATTGTGAAACTAAATACCAGTTAACTTTTTTTGATTCTTTTCTCAAGTTTACTCCTAATACCTTTTTTTTTGTGAAGCTTAGATGAAACTTAGGATTGATCAAGATCATAACTTGACAAAAATGGTATAAGATTTGAAGGGACAATTGTTTGAGAAAATTAAGATTATTATCAGCAATAAAAGCTGATGATAAAAAAAATTTGCTTTGTCAAATATATCTTTGGCTTTTTATCTAAAGTATGGCAACCCTCACCTCCAGATCTCATAAAAAGAGAGAGGGGAGTAAGGAGAAGGGGGAAACAAGAGCTTATTAAAAAAAAATTTCTAAATACCAAATGTAGGGGCAAAAAAAAAGTAATGGAAAAACAAAGATCTTTAATTATCTTAATCATGGTAGTGGTAGTGGCGGCGATCGTCGTGTTGGTTAGGTTACCTCTCCAGTTAGGTTTAGATCTCAGAGGTGGAGCACAATTAACTATACAAGTGAAACCTACAGCAGAAGTCCAGAAAATTAACCCAGAAGACTTTATGGCAGTAAAAACAGTACTGGAAAATAGGGTAAATGCTTTGGGTGTGTCAGAGTCAGTGGTGCAAACTGTAGGAGAAGATAAGATATTAGTGCAGCTACCAGGAGTAACAGACCCAGCACAAGCAGAAAGAATTTTAGGGGGAACCGCTCAATTAGAGTTTCGTGAACAAAAACAAGGCACAGAAGGACAGTTGACCGCAGAATCACGGGTAAAAAGTCAACTAGAAGCAGAGTTAGCCATATTGCGTGCAAGTTCCACAGAAAATCAGGCAAAAATTGAGGAAATAAGCACGTCACTGAAAAAATCTAATGAGGCGATCGCCGCACTTTTTAACCCAGGAGAGCTCACAGGAAAAAACTTAAAAAATGCACGACCGCAACCCCTCCAAGCGGGTGACAGCTGGGAAGTGGCCTTAGTTTTTGATGATGAGGGGGGAGTTAAATTTGCTGAGTTGACACAAAAACTGGCAGGTACTGGACGCGCTCTGGGCATTTTCCTGGATGATAGTCTCATTAGTGCTCCCCGTGTTGGGCCAGAATTTGCTGCTACTGGTATAACTGGAGGACAAGCGGTAATTAATGGTAGCTTTGATGTCGACAGTGCTAATGATTTAGCAGTACAACTACGGGGTGGTTCTTTACCTTTCCCTGTAGAAGTGGTAGAAAATCGTACAGTCGGTGCAACCCTGGGACAAGATAGTATTCGCAGTAGTATTATAGCTGGTATTGCTGGCCTGGTTTTGGTATTAATTTTTATGGGGGTATATTATCGCCTACCTGGACTCATTGCTGATGCTTCTCTGATAATCTATGCCTTACTCACTCTCGCTTGCTATGCTCTTGTGGGTGTAACTATGACTTTGCCTGGTATTGCTGGTTTTATTTTGAGCATTGGGATGGCGGTTGATGCAAATGTGCTGATTTTTGAACGCACAAGGGAAGAATTACGCGCTGGTAAAACCCTCTATCGCTCCGTTGAATCTGGTTTTTACCGCGCATTTTCGAGTATTTTAGATAGTAATGTCACAACTTTAATAGCTTGTGGAGCCCTTTTTTGGCTTGGTTCGGGTTTGGTAAAAGGTTTTGCTCTTACTCTGGCTATTGGCGTAGTTCTTAGTATGTTTACTGCGGTTACTTGCTGCCGCACTTTCTTACTTTTAACTGTGCTGGGTTTTCCTGCTGTCCGCAAAAAACCAGAATTATTTTGTCCTAATTTACCATCTTAGTCATTAGTCATTAGTCATTAGTCCTTAGTCATTAGCTAAATGTTATGATCTTTTTAAGAAAAATTAAGATTAATTTTTAAATACATGAATAGCACTGAGTAGGAACTAAGGACTAATGACTAATGACTAATGACCAATGACCAATGACTAATGACTAATGACTAATAACTAATAAATAATGACCAATAACTATGATTAATAACAAAAATGATTAAATTTAGTGTAATTAAATGGGAACGTTTCTGGTGGAGTATTTCTTCTGTTGCTATGATAGGTAGCATAATTGCTATGGCGGTTTCTTTTGCCATTTTAAATGCTCCTATTCGTCCAAGTATTGATTTTATTGGTGGCACAAGAATGCAGTTAGAATTGGATTGTTCAGTACCTAATAACTGCGATCAACCTATTCAAACTGCTGCCGTACGAGCAGTTCTCGCCAAACAAAATTTAGCTGATAGTAGCATTCAAGTGGTAGATAACTATGGTTTATCGATCCGTAGTAAAAATTTAGATGTTGATCAACGTACTCAGTTACAACAAGAGTTAAACGCAAATATTGGACAATTTGACTTAGAAAAAACTCAAATTGATACAGTAGGCCCCACCATTGGGAAAGAATTATTTATTTCAGGTATTCTGGCTTTAATTATATCTTTTTTGGGCATTATTATCTATTTGACTTTCCGTTTTCAGTTTGATTATGCCTTTTTTGCTATCTTTGCTTTGTTTCACGATGTTTTAACTACAGCGGGAGTTTTTGCTGTTTTGGGTTTGGTTTTTGGTGTAGAAGTTGATAGCTTATTTTTAGTGGCGTTGTTAACAATTATTGGTTTCTCGGTTAATGATACTGTGGTCATTTATGATCGCATTCGGGAAACTATTTCTAGAAACCCAGATTTACCGATTAATGAGATTGTTGATAGTGCCGTAAATCAAACTTTGACAAGATCCATTAATACAACTTTAACAACTTTACTTCCCCTAGTAGCCATTTTTCTTTTTGGGGGTGAAACTCTCAAATTTTTTGCCCTTGCTTTAATTATTGGTTTCGCTCTTGGTTCTTATTCCAGCATTTTTGTTGCTAGTACTTTGTTAGCTTGGTGGAGAAGACGAAACACTCAATATAAAGTTGTAAATAGTCAAGCTTAAATAGTATCTATGCCTAAAATAATCTAATATTAACGGTAAAAATTTAGCTATTTTCTCAAAAAAAAAATAGTAGAATATCTCCATTGCCTTCAATCCAACCTAGAAGAAATGAAAAAACCGAGAGAAAAAGACTTATCAGAATTTTTAAATTGACTAAAATAGGACAATGGGATGGGCGCCCATTGTCTTCAGACATTTATATGTTTTTTGATCACAACCATTTAACTTGCTTCTATAAACTAAAAAAAAGACTAGACTATCATCATTTCACCAGAAAAACTTTTTCAAACAAATGACCAATATTCAGGGATTACCACAGCCAAAAATTCAAGGAATAAAACTCAATTTACCCACAATCTTAATAATGGCGATCGCCGCCATCCTCTCCACTCCTATTATTTTTGTTGCAAGTAGTATTTTTTCTGACTCTGGAGAAATTTGGAGTCATTTAGTAGATACTGCTTTAAAAGATTACATCATTAATTCACTCTGGCTAATGTTAGGAGTTACTTGTGGAGTGTTACTCATAGGTGTAAGTACTGCATGGCTAGTAACCATGTGTCGTTTTCCTCTCAGCGGTATTTTTGAATGGGCTCTATTACTTCCCCTGGCTGCACCAGCTTATCTCCTGGCTTATACCTACACCGACATGTTAAGTTATTTTGGCCCTGTGCAAACTTTCCTGCGGGAGTTATTTGGTTGGAATAGCATTCAAGATTACTGGTTTCCTAATATTCGCTCTCTCTGGGGTGCTATTATTCTGTTGATTTTAGTACTTTATCCCTATGTTTATTTATTAGCGCGTGTAGCTTTTCTAGAACAATCAGTATGCACAATTGAAGCCAGTCGCTCTCTAGGTTGTGGTCCCTGGCGTAGTTTTTTCAGTGTTGCACTACCTTTAGCACGCCCTGGGATTATGGCTGGTTCAGCCCTAGCTCTTATGGAAGCTCTTAATGATTTTGGTACAGTACAATATTTTGGGGTAAATACCTTCACAACGGGTATTTATCGCACATGGTTGGGAATGGGAGAAAGAGTTGCTGCAGCCCAGTTAGCAGCCTTTTTGATGTTATTTATCTTTTTCCTAATTATCCTTGAGAATTACTCACGCAGCCAATCCCGTTATTATCAGAGTGGTGGTGCCAGTAAACAATTGCCTAAATATAAGTTAGGTTTTTTTCGAGCACTTGGGGCTTGGATTTTTTGCTTTTTCCCTGTTTTCCTCGGTTTTCTTGCCCCAGGTATATTTTTACTCAATATGACTATTAGAAATGCTGAGAAAACCCTTAATGATAAATTTTGGGAACTAGCCCTCAATAGTTTTATTTTGGCAATTATTAGCGCTGTTATCGCTGTCATAGTCTCTTTAATTATGGCCTATGGTCAACGTCTTAGCCCTAATTTCGGGATGCTCTCTGCTGTAAGGGTTGCATCCCTGGGTTATGCTATCCCAGGCTCTGTAATCGCTGTTGGGGTTTTAATTCCTCTGGGGCGTTTTGATAATGCTCTTGATAGTTGGATGCTTACCCATTTTGACATTTCCACTGGTTTATTACTTAGCGGTACCATTACTGCTCTAATTTTTGCTTATTTAGTACGTTTCCTAGCGGTTGCTTTTGGCGGTATTGAGTCTAGTCTCAGCAAAATTAAACCCAGTCTCGATGATGCTGCTCGCAGTCTGGGTTATGGTGCCACCAGTACCTTGGTAAAAGTGCATATCCCTTTAATGTGGGGCAGTATGATGACTGCAACTATGTTGGTTTTTGTAGATGTAATGAAAGAATTACCCGCTACTTTAGTAATGCGTCCTTTTAACTTTGATACTCTCGCTGTGCGCGTATATCAGTATGCAGCAGATGAGCGCCTTGTTGAAGCTTCTGCACCCGCTCTAGCAATTGTTTTAGTCGGTCTTATCCCTGTCATTTTCTTAACTTTGAGAATTACCCAGTCTCGCCCACATTAGGGGTGAGTTTCCCCTCCTCTCTGGAGTGGGTTATTTTTTTTCTGAAAATTATTGACAGATTTTAGCATTTAAGGCTAGACTAAAACTTAGAAGAGTGAAACCACTTCTCTATTGAATGACAGCTTACCCAGCAGTGGTGCTGGGCTAAATATAGGAAACCGTAGGGGATACTTACGGCGATCGCCTAGTCAAGTCTAGAAACAAACTGCAAATAGTTAGCGTTAATTTCACAAGATGAATTCAACTAATCTTCAACAAGTAAAGGTCAACAGGGCAGAGAAGTGGCAAATATATTACCGCTTACAAGAGTTAGAAATTCCCTGTCAATGTCTATCTAACCAGCCATTAGAAATTACAACAACAACCCCCACAGCAGCAATCCAGCTTTGGAGTGTAGTCAAACAACTAACAGCACCTCGCATTGAATTAATAAATTGGCTGGAGCGTTGCTGGCAAATAAATATAGAAGAATAACTAAAATAATTATTTGGAGTAAAAATAATGTCTTTCTCAAAAGAGCTAATCTCAGATTTTAAAGTAGTTGGTCAGTTATTAGGATTTGTCATCAAAGAGGGTGATAAAATCAAGTACTTGAGAGTAACTGTAAACAATCAAGAATACTGGATTAAACCAGCAAAAGAAATCCGTTATAACCTCAATCCCCACATAACTCCAGGGTGTTGGATTCAAATTAGTGGCACAAGAAAATTCGACCTAAAAAAAGGCAAACTAAAACTAAAAGCTGATGTTGTTGAACTTGCTAATATTCCTCAATTTTCTCAAAATATTGTCAATGATCCACCCTTACAAACAGCCAAACTAAATAACTCGAAAAAACCCTGTATTTTAGTTTGTCAAAAATCAACTTGTTGGCAAAGAGGAGGAAGAGAAATTTGTCAAAAATTAGAGCAAAATTTATCTGAGCTTGGTTTAAAAGAAAAAGTACAAATTAAAACCACTGGTTGTCTCAAACAATGTAAAAAAGGCCCTAATGTGATAATGATGCCAGATAAAACTCACTACTCCTATGTTCAACCTCAACAAATTCCTAAATTACTTGAAAAACACATTTCAATTCCAGCTCAAGTTTAACTTAAGTAGGCCAGCAAAATTAATGGCATCTTACTTTTTGAAAAAAAAATGCAGACAAGGGGCTTAAGCCCCTTGCCCCTTAGACATTAATTTTGCATAAGTACTTAATAAGTAGAGACATGAGTGCGAAAGTTTTAAAACCCCCCAACCCTCGGGGGAGAGTTTAAGCAAAAAGATGCATTTTCCCCCCCTTAATAAGGGCAGGGCTGTTTCATTTAAAATGTTCAAAATTGTTAAAAGCCTTGTATAATAAGCTTTTAAGGGGTTAATTACTGTCAAGTAGTCAAAACTTTTAAATCATTAACCTGTAGCAACGGGTTGAAACACGTTGCTACATAGACGAAACCCGCCTGCGCGGGTTGGTTGGTCTGTGTGTGTCAATTTTTATATTGGTTAGTTACAGAAAACTTTTGTTAATGTAGAAAATGCAATTTCTGAATGTAAAATGAAACAGCCCTGCCTCTTAATAAGGGGGGGTAGGGGGGGTTAACAGCATTTTCGCAAAAGGTCTTAGGTAAAATTATTGACCAAGAAAAATTAAAATCATTGCCTCCTCTTTTAAGAGGAAAAATTTTAAACTTCAGGCAGTCGTTATGGTAGGCGATCGTTATGATACGTGGTCACTGAAATGACTTAATTGATTGCATAATGCAAGCACACTTCTACTAGGGTCAGTGTGCTTTTCTTTTCATACTTTTATCAGCTACTGATATACTTGTATTTTTGAGAAATTGATACCATTTATAGCATTTATTTTATGAGTTGTGAAATCAAAAATCCTATTATAGGACTTTGACAATGAGCTTAAGCCCATTGTCTCTCCACAACTCAGAAAGGAAATGCTATAGTTTTTTATAAAAAGTAATTTAATACATACGTGTTAAAAAAAAAAGAAAAATGGTATCAGATCTAAAAACAGTGAGGGCTTGCAGCCCTGGTGATTTATAAATTAAACCGATAATTTAAAGAAGTTAGTGATACTTTTTGCCATGAAGATAGAACTTATTATCTTGGGATAATTATTGATGGTAATAACTCTGTTTTGGAGTCAAATGAAGCGAATAATGGTAAGCAAGGCAAATTTTTTGATTTTGATGATGTGGATGTTTTTCTTTAGAAAGTTACCATGATTTGTGTCTTCTTTATTGAATTTGAATAAATTTATAATAACTTGAAAAAACGGTTAGTTACATACTTATTTCCCCTCCTCTTACAAAGGAGAGAAGGGGATAATTTTTACTAATTATTCGACGGTAAAACGAGTTAATAGCTCTTCACGGGATATCTGAGAAAATTCTAGTAATAAACTACTAAACTCAGTAGCAGATAATGTTGATAAAGGTTCTACAATTTTCTTGAGATCATCATCTAATTCCCCAAACCGAGCTAACAGTAAATTCTCAATTACAGTACGCCTTTCTTGTTGAAGTCCTTGTTGAAGTCCTTGTTGAAGTCCTTGTTGAAGTCCTTGTTGAAGTCCTTGTTGTATAGCTACTTCCCTAGCTCGTTCATAAAGTGGTGCTAAACGCATAATTAACTCCTGCTCCTCTTCTCTTAAATTGTTTCTAGACTGTTGTAAGTTTTGTTGTAGATTATATAGTAATTTTAACCCCATTTCTCGAAAAGGGTGATCTTCTGGTAATTGCTCCAATTCTGTAATTGCAGTTTCTTGTACTTTTCCCCTTCCTAATACCCTTAACCACAGTGTTTCTGCTGTGCGTGGTAGTTGATGAATAACTACTATTGCAGTTTTAAAATATGGCTTGAAAAAATAAATTCCTGGTAACCAATTTTGCGCCTCCGTGTCTGTAAATTGATTAATTATCCCTTCTGATGCTGTGGGTGTTAAAATCCATAATCGGGGTATGACTGATTCTTCTATTTTAGTCTGTTCTCGTGTTGCTTTCCTTCTCAATTCTTGCCTTGTTAATAATGATTTTACCAGACAATCTCCTATTTGGTTCGCAGTTGCTGGGTTGCGAAATGGTTCAAATATGGCTGTGGTTTCTGCCATTCTTCCTAATAACCCTAGTGTAACTAATTCTCCTAATTTTTCCCTGGCTGGCTCAAAAAAAACATCTATTTCTCCTTTCTCTGATTTTACGTTTAAATTGGCTGTTATTTTTCCATAATTCTTTAACAACTCTTCTAAATAATCTTTGGCAAATTTATCGTGAATTAATCGGGTCATTTTTTTTATTTTTTTCTCTTGTTATTCTTAAATTGTAGCAAATAATATAATTAAAAAGTCGGCTACACAGTTATTTGATGGTAGCCGACTTTTTTTGATGGTTAATTTCTCTTTCGCAACAGCTAACTAACTAGAAACTTGCTCACTATTCTCTTTAATTTTCTCAATTAATTGAGTTACTTCTTCAGGATTTTTAACCACAGGATCGGGAGGATTAACTGAAGGCCATGCTTGTTTTAATCCTGTTAAACTCTCAGTTATATTAGCGTGAGCTTCTGGATATTCTCCGCTCATTTGTTGGGCAATATTTTGATATAAATTTTCTCCATAAATAACAAAACCTCTTGAGTCTTGATACTCAATTATTTCTACCACTTTACCATCTAAAATTCCTGCCTGATATTCTTCTCCTGCTGTAGCTAACATTCCGTTAATTGTTGCTAAAATAAATTGAGGTGATTGAAGTTTTTCTGCTGGTATTGCAGCGATCGCTTGATTAATTGCTTCTACAGCGCTTTCATAACTACTGCCAACTTTTGGGTCATCTGGGGCATATTTTACCTGTTCATGTAACTGGTTTAAGGTAGTCTTAAATTCGGGAACATTAAGAGACTGTAATTGAGTTTCTACCTCAGCATAAAGCTCTTCTACTGGGTGTCCAAAATGTGGCTCTGCTTGGTCTGCTTTTCCTTCTTCTAACAGTTCTTTTCCTACTAACAAATGTCCCTGCATTAAGCCTAATGCTGTCATATATTCTACATTTTCTTCTGAATTTTGAGCAACTATTTGCTTACCATGACTATAAGCATAGTTATGATAATTCCCCAATAAAATCAATAGGGTAGTTACAAAAGCTAATAACAAAAACCGTAAATAATTCATTAGATTTAATCTCCTAAAATAACTATAATTTAGCTTAATTAGCCACAACTTCAAAATTGCCCATGCAACCATGTTCTGCAATTTTATCTTGATGAGGATGGAACATATATTTACCTGGATAAGGATAGGAAAATTCCAAAATATGTCTCTCAGCAGTTCCCATAGTAATTACATCTGTTTCAAGATTAGGTTTTAGACTCATTCCTGTGGGATAAACGCGAAAAAAATTAGCGTGAATATGAAAAGTAAGAGCTGGATCAAATTCAATCATATTTAATATATATAACCTGACTAATTGATTTTGCTTAATAGTTATAGGATTATCTCTATAATAATTTGGTAAACCATTAAAGGCATAGAGTTCATTTTTTTCGTCATTATTAATATCAAAACCTCCCATAACCATCACTATTTCATCTGCAGGGGGACGTCCTTTTTTTGGGTCAATAATAAACATCCCATACAACCCTTTACTGATATGTCGCGTCACGGGGGCAATGTGGCAGTGATATAAATGAACACCATAAGGTTGTGCGGTAAATTCATAAATCATTTGTTTACCATGTCGCACTGGTTGCACGCCATCCATTGCAGCGGGATGAGTACCATGAAAGTGGAGAGTGTGGGAGTGTCCATCTTCATTACGAAAGATGATCCGTAGGCGATCGCCTTCTGTCGCTCTTAAAGTTGGTCCTGGTACTCTTCCATTGACGTTCCAACTCACGAAAGAAACAGCACTATTGAGCTGAAATTTAGAACTATTGGCTACTAACTCAAATTCTCTTATTTTCTCTCCATTTTCCTCTTTGATCCTGCCATAATCAAAATCTCGTAAGATGAGCATGGGATCAAAGTTATTGATAGGTATATTCAATTGTTGACTAACAGCACGAGGTGCTATTAATGTCGCTACACCCGTGATTCCAGCCCCTGCTAACCCCCACTTCAGCAGTTGGCGGCGACTCCAAGATTTAATTAGCATGGGAGAATCAGACATTGACAATCAGTTTTTTTTGCTTATTGCTATACTTTACCATCAAATCGGGAAGTTATTGTAAATTTATATCAATAATTTTATGACTTGTATTACAGACAATGGGCTTAAGCCCATTGTCTATGTCCGTACATGTATATTTTCCCTCCTTAACCAGAAGGAAGGAGGATAACTATTCTAGAAACTAAAGTTAGTGCGAATAGTTCCAATAACTAAAGTAGAGTTGTCACTGTTGTTATTTGGAGATGTTACCACAATCACACCAGGAGTGATTCTAATATTGTCGCTAATGGGATATTCATAGAAAGCCTCAAAGTGCATTGAATTGTCATCATCGGTATTGTTTTCGCCTCCAGGTAGGTTAATACTGGAGTGACTTACCCAGGGCTGCATCCCGACAATAATGCCTGCTGTACCACCTTCTTTTAACACATCGGGAAAGGCTAAAGTAACAGCCCAGTTCCAAATATCTAAACTACCTCTGTTAATTTCACCGTCAAGGTTGTCTTTGGTTATTGCTTTGGTATAACCGCCCCAACCGCCTAAAACAAAATAATCAGTTATTCGCCAGGAAACCTGTACCCCGTAAGAATTATTAACTGTGGGGACAGCTTCCCCAAATAAATCTTCAGTAAAATTACGGAAGTTAGACAGGTCGCTACCTGTTCCAGTGTCCAGGTTGTTGTAACCATGAATGTAGGTAAGAGCAGCCTGAAAGCGATCGCTTGGTATATAACCAATTTGAGCTAAAGCACTGTAGGGTCCATTAAATAAACCAGCGCCTTGTGCGGGGTCACTTCCTTCACTTGCCAAATAACCAGCGCTGACTTCAAATGCGCCCCATTGACCTTGAAAACCAACCCCTGTATTTTCCATTGGATAATAAATGGGGTTTCGAGTACCAAAAGCTGAAAGAGCTTTTGCATCACCATCCCCATCTAAAAAGTTCATGGTGTTGGTAAAGTCATCTGCTGCACCCCCAACAGGTTCGATCCAGAGGCGGGCGTTTTCACCTAAAGGTAACTCATACAATAACACTTCCAACGCCAAATTATTATCATCAGGCTGGGAAAAAGCTAAGTTACCCTGAAAAGTTCCCGTAGTGTCAGACAAATCTGCAATATTTCCTGTTGCTAGACGCAAAAACAGTAAATCTTCTCCAGTAAAACTGGTGTAAAGTCTCAGTCGTGTTCTATGTCCAAAGGCTGGTACTTGGTCAATACTTTCTCCACCATCTTTTTCTCCTGCGGCGACACCATACAAGGCAAAAACCACTTCTCCTTGCAACTTGGTAGTGGTAGAAAACTGATGATCTTCTAAAAAAGCTACCCTACCTTCTAGGTTATCAACCCTTGCACCAATGGCTGCAAGTTCAGCTTCAAACTCCTGGGTTAACCTTTGCAACCTTTCCATATCTTCCCTGAGCACCGTCTCACTTGCTGCTATTAACCGCTCCATTTGGTTTAAACAGGAGTTCAAACCTGCTGCAAATTCGTAGCGACTTAATGGTTGATTACCTAAATATACTTGAGAGGGATAACCTTCAATACAGCCGTAGCGTTCAACTAAACTGCGCAATGCTTCAAAAGCCCAGTCTGTGGGTTGTACGTCCCGAAACTGAGACACTGAGGTTACTTGCTCTGCTGAGTTTTTTTGATTTTCGCTACTGTAGTTTTGGATTTGCTCTAATATTTGTTGATTTTTGCTAACTTCTTCAGCGTTGACGCTTTGAGTAATTAATGCAGCTCCCACAATTATTGATGGTACTGCTAATTTGTGCCATAATTTCATGATTTTTCCTCACACCTTAAGAATGATTATATTTATAGCAAAACTATTCAGAAATTGCAGGGGGGGCGAGTTTTGATTGCAATATAGCTCTACGCATTTGGTTTAGAACATAGACAAGGGGCATACCGCTCCTTGTCCCTTTCATTGCTATATATCTCTCAACCACCCCTACATTTTGGTAACCACAGGCACTACTTCCAACCAGCTCTGTCCATAACTTGTACTGCGGTTGCGATATTAGGACCAAAGGCTGCCACATTGGTAAGATCTTCTTTGAAAGGAAAACCGAAACTTTGTAAAACTGGGTTTATGGGTACACCTTCAACAACTGGGTATTCATTGTTTCCTTCTGCAAAGAAATTTTGTGCGGTGGGTCCTGCGAGATATTCGAGAAATTTCACTGCAGCTTCTGGGTTGGGAGCAGTTTTGACTACACCAGCTCCACTAATATTTACGTGAGTTCCTCGATCTTCTTGGTTGGGGAAAAATACGCCAATTTGGTCAAAAATAGCCTGTTTAGCTGGGTCTTGACCATAAGCAGCCAGGTAATAGGTATTGGCGATCGCCAGATCAGCTATACCCGCAGCGACTGCATCAATTTGATCGCGATCGCCTCCTTCTGGGGGACGGGCGAAGTTAGCAACCATTCCGCGACACCATTCCTCTGTTGCTTGTTCGCCATGAACTGCAATCAATGCGGCTACCATTGACTGGTTATAAATGTTGGTGGAAGAGCGAATAACAATTTTCCCTTTCCATTGAGGATCTACCAGATTTTCATAAGTAGAGAGTTGAGCGGGGTCTACTCTCTCTTTGTGGTACATAATCACTCGCGCCCGCTTACTAAAACCAAACCAGTGGCCATCGGGGTGGCGGAGGTTTGCGGGTATTTTCTCTTCAAGTACAGCAGAAGAGACTGGTGTGAAGATACCTGCTTCATCTGCTCGCCAGAGACGACCTGCATCAACAGTAATTAAAATATCTGCTGGGCTGTTTGCTCCCTCACTCTGGATTCTTTCAATTAAAGCATCTGCTTCGGCTTCTATAAGATTTACTTTTATGCCAGTCTCCCGTTCAAAACCTTTGTATAATTCTTCATCAGTATTATAGTGACGTGAAGAATACAGGTTGATTTCTCCTGACTGGGCTTTGACAACTCTTCCTTTCAGTTGAGTTGCTACAAATGCGCTTGTTGCTAATCCGCCTAAAAATATACGTCTTGAGATTTTTGTCATGTTTAACAGTTATCAGGTGCTAAAGATTTTCTCTATCTGAAGGCTCTATTTTATCCTTATTGCGATTAATTCTTAAGATTTTTCAGATTCTTGCTTAGGACATCATAGCTTAATCGCGAACTTTTGTCAACTATTCTTAGTCATTAGTCCTTAGTCATTAGTCATTAGTCATTAATTCTTAGTCGTTTTTTCTCAATATTAATCTGTTAATTTTCTAATTAACAACTAATGACTAATAACTAATGACTCAATATTACTAAACAAAAAACAAACTTTTTAAAAGAAAAAATGCTTCAGAAAAGCTTTGCAGACAAGGGGCTTAAGCCCCTTGTGATAATCCATACTATCTGGTTTTTGCGATAGAATAAAATTAGTTAATAACCAGGCAGACAAGGGGCTTAAGCCCCTTGTCATAATCAATACTATCTGGTTTTTGCGATAGAATAAAATTAGTTAATAACCAGGGAGAAAAGATAATGAGATTTATTAACCCAACCACAGATTTTGCTTTTAAAAAAATCTTTGGTTCAACGGAAAGTAGGGAAATTTTAATCAGTTTTTTAAATGCCATTATTTATGAAGGAAGAGCAGAAATTGAAGATTTAGAAATTATGGATCCTTATAGTGGGGGGAGAGTAGTTACTCTCAAAGATAGTTTTTTAGATGTCAAAGCAGTTTTGTCAGATAAAAAGACAGTAATTATTGAGATGCAGTTAGTAAATTTAGGCTCGTTTGAAAAACGAGTAGTATATAATTTGACTAAAACTTATGCCAATCAATTACAATCAGGTTCAGGATATAGAAAGCTGCAACCAGTCATAGCATTAACCATTACTAATTTCAAGATGTTTGATGAATCAGAAGATATAATTAATCATTTTGTTTTTAAACAAACCAAGAAAAATTATGAGTACAAATATCGGGAATTAGAGATGGTATTTGTGGAATTGCCAAAGTTTAAAAAGTCTTTGGAGGAGTTAACCAGTATCACAGATAAATGGCTTTATTTCCTAAAAAATACTCCAGATTTAGAAATAGTACCCGATAGGATAAATGTTGTACCTGAAATTAAACAAGCCTTAAATATAGCGGAAAGAGCTAATTTAAGACCTGAAGAATTGGATGAATTAGAAAGTCGAGAACTGTTCATTCAAAGTTATGATGAAGCCATAGATAGAGCGAAAGAAGAAGCAAGGGAAGAAGGACGAGAAGAAGGACGAGAAGAAGGACGAGAAGAAGGACGAGAAGAAGGACGAGAAGAAGGACGAGAAGAAGGACGAGAAGAAGGACGAGAAGAAGGAGAGCAAAAAGGACAAGCTAAGTTAATTTTACGTCAGTTATCACGCAAGTTAGGCACAATTTCTCCGCGAGTTTCTGAGTCAATTGAAAGCTTATCATCTGAGCAATTGTCTTTGTTAGGAGAAGCAATTTTTGAGTTGGATACTTTAGAAAAGTTGGAAGAGTTTTTGCATTAGTAATTAGTTATTAGTGTATCAAAAAAGTACAAAACCTAAATATACAAAAATTATGACAGACAATGGGCTTAAGCCCATTGTCCTAGTCTGTACTATCTCTTTTTTTGTTATAACCAATAATTAAGGACTAATTACTATGTTGAGAAAGGTATTTAAGCAGTTTTTTTCTGCCAGTTTCATCTAATTCTTGCCAAATAACATGATATGCTGCCAAGCGCATTTGACCTGTTTCATTTTGTAAAATCCGAACTGCAATTTGAAATCCTTCTTCTCCATATTTCAATGCCGCACATAAAGTATCAGACAAGGCTGCAAGTTTGAGTTGCTGGGAATTAATTTCTGGTTCATTGGTCATATTTCAACCATGAAAATCAGGAATAGTAACCAAACGCGCTTTAACTAGAGATTGATTCAATTCTCGCACTAAACGTTGTGCTTGGTGTTTATAAAGAGGGGTGGGTAAAATATTGGGTAAGTTGTTCATTAACTCCCTAGCTGTATTTAAGTTACATCCAGAAATACGTGAAATAATATTTGCTCCTTCAAAAACTGCATCAGAAGTTGTTACAGCTTCAACTCGCACTTGCCAACATTTGTTAATAAGGTTGAGACTACCTTCTTCAATGCGTCGGAGTGCGTTAATATCAGCTAAAACTACCAGGCGATCGCCCACAGCTAATTTTAAATCATCAGAGGGTATCAAAGTAGATGCATTGGGCGGTTTTTGGTGCAGTATTGCCACTACTCCATAACCATAAGCCACTTCACTTATCAGCAACCCATTTAGAGTATCATCAGTTTCTACCTCATATTCTGTCACTAAAATAGTTCTATTATTCAGGCGAAATAAATCAATAATATTTTCCCCAAATGCAGCCGCTGCAAAAGCTTCAGCCGCCACTGCATAAACCCCTAAAATTTGAGCATTGGGTAATAACTGGGTCCAATTATTCCTCAAATTCTGTCCATAAGTTCGCAGAATTAAATTACTATTTTGATTAATTTCTCTAGTCATCAAAGCGATTTCTAGATTTAATATTTCATCATTTGTCAAAACCACAATACTTTTAGCAGTAGCCAAATTTGCCTTGGACAAACTGTCATTAATATTCCCAATAATTAACGGCATTTCTGGCAAAAAAGTTCTATCAAAATCTGGATCTAAACTAATACCAACCTGGGGTTGTTTAAATTCTTGTAATAAACTAGCTACTTGTTTGCCAATTCTACCTAATCCAACAATTACTACATGATTATTTTGGGGAATGGGGGGACGACGTTTTACAAATTGGAATTTAGAGGATAACAATGCTTCTGTAAGTAAAGCATATATCACACCAACAAACACTGTTCCCACTACGGTAAGTTCTAAGGAAAATAACTGTAACCACCAAGGAATATCGCTGGGTTTAAATTCCCCAAATAAATCGGAATATCCACCTAATAAAAGAATAGCAGTAGCAGAAAAAGCAGAAAACCAAGTTGTATCTTTAAAGTAAAACTTAAATAAAATTGTGCCAATGAGCAACAATACCAAAACAATTATGCCTGAAAATAAAGCTACTTTTCTGATTTGTTGTTGGAAACTTAATTGTAAAAACTCATTTGTTTTGTCTTTGAAGTTATTCCAGATACTGGCAAGAATTTTACTATTACTTTGTCTCTCTCTTCGAGATGTTTGCCTTTGATTTAGTTCAGCAACAAAACGCTCTTTTGCTTCAATATAAATTACTGTATCTCCTAACTTTACTTTTGTCTCAATATCCCATTGATGTAAAGATGAAAGCTGATTTGAACTATGAATATGAGCGAGTACGCGACGCTGACGACTATTGATATCATAAAGGAGACGATTGCACCAGGGATCTCCTGGTTTAATTAAATGTTTACCCACCCCTACCAATTTTCCATCTAATTTAAATAAGCCTAAAACTTCAGTACCAAGAGCTGCAAGTGCAAAAGCTGTAGCGGGTAGTTGATTGGGATCAAAGGCGATAAAATTACCTAATTGTTCGCTTAAAAGTCGGTTTAAATTTTCTTTAGTTGAACGCAATACAATCCGAGTTCGGGGATTAAGTTGCCTTACTGCTAAAGCTGTTTCTGCATTTATTTGCTCATTACTTGTGACTAATAATACTGCTCGACAACGTTTAATTTTTGCTTGTTGAAGGATGTTATTTTCTCGACAATCTCCGATGATTAAATCTTCTAATAAATCTGGTAAATTAGGTATTTCCCAACTTTGTGGTTGTACTTGTTCAATAGCGATCGCTTTTACGCCAAATTCTCTTAAAGCTACCACACAATGTTGACCATTACTTCCCAAACCACAAACTAAAAACCTATCTAATTTCTGTTGTTGGGAACTAGCTATAAACTGCTGATTAACTGCTGGTGTATCCATACCATTTTATTTATTCTCCCCCTATTTTTCTGGATCATTTACTGGAGCATTATCTATTATTTCTTGTTTTGACTTATCTAATTTTTCCCAAAGATCCTTGATTTTATTGTAAGCATCTACTGGAGACATTTTCCCATTTGCTTCTAAGCCACATATCAGAGCTACTCGTTGTCCAAACTCCTGAATATTATAGTTTAATATTAAGTTTTGTGGCGTAAATTCCCCTCTATATTTTTCTTGGGGATACAAAAAATTTTCCTTGCTATTTTTTTCTTCATTTGCCATAATTTTTCCCTTTTTTCAAAATAGCGCTGTATGTATTTTTTAACCAAAATATAGATAGCAGCGCTATCTTTCCCAACTATTAATTTTTCACTGTTTACTGGTATAGTTTTCTGCTGGTATTTTTTTCCATCCCATTACTTTTTTCTCCACTCGAAAAATCACCGATTGAGCTAAACCTAATTCTTGGGCTGCTTTTATTAGTAAATGAGCTTTCTTTTTAGTTATTTCCAGTTGATTGGGGCAAGCTTGAAAATCAAGGCACACTACAGTATGATTGCCCCAAGGTTCGCGAAAAACTTTACAATCAGAAGGAATACATAGGGCTAGGGTTCTAAATCTTTTGATGGCAGCTTTTTCAAATTCAGCACTGGTGCAATCAGAGGGGGAGTTTTGGTGAAGCATATACTTTTTTAGTGAGTTACATTACGAGTTTAACAACTCTCTTACCACCTTTAAATTAACATTAATAACCTCTTGATCATTCACCTTTTAGATGATTTTAACAATTTATGTAAACTAGATAACATTATCGCTGTTGATAATATATTTCCTCTGCAACTCGTTTAAGTCGTCTGAGTTGGGCTTTCATATCATTTTTGGTAAAAGTAGCAGCAAAATTATTAAAACCCCAACTAATAAAAGGATTAGGTATTTCAAACTCAAAACGATTGAGTAACTCAGTTCCCTCTGTAGTAGGTTGACATTCCCAGCGATCGCGTCCTTGAAAAAAACCCTCAAATTCCCAAACTATTAAACCTGGGTTTCTTTCGATTACTACACTCTTCAAAGTTGGTTTTAATACAGGTATTTTAATAATAAACCTACTGCGACTACCAACATTAGTATTCCATTCCCCAATTGGTTCGCATTGTAACAAAGGATTAAGCCAACGGTGCATTAAAGTCAAATCCGTTATACACTGCTCAACAACAGTTGCACTTGCTTGAATTTGAATAGATTGCTGAAAAATTTGACCCATTAGATAACTTTCAAGTAATTGTTGATCTATTTAAGTAATATGTCTTATTTAAAAACAACAAACTCAAAGCTTAAAAAAAAAATTTTTGTGCTCAAAAATTCATTGTTAAAGTAAGCTAACTAAGTGTATGGTTGCTTTTAAAAGAATAACCTGATATATTCTAAGCAAAAAAAGGAAAATCAGCAATGACGGACATAATGAGCAAGCTAGAAATTCCATTGATTTTGGGGCAAGCAGGACCTGGACCTGCATTGCAAAACATCGTGTCACAATTAGGTACTGATGCTTTTCAGCTAATTAAGGCAATATTAATTCTCATAGTAGGTTGGATTTTGGCTGGATTTGCCAAAGGTATAGTCCAAAAAGTGCTTGAGCAAACAAGAATAGATAACCAAATTGCCTCTTGGATTACTGGACAACAGAACAACAGGGTATTGCCAGTGGAAAAATGGATTGCTGAGGCAGTGTATTGGCTAATCTTGCTCTTTGCATTCATCGCCTTTTTGAGTACTCTCGAGCTAGAAGCGGTTTCTACTACCCTCAACGCTTTATTGTTGCAAATAACTACTTTCTTACCAAAAGTAGCAGGAGCAGCGTTACTGTTGTTATTAGCTTGGGCTTTAGCAACAGTAAGTAAAACCCTTGTTACCAGAGGATTAAGCAATTTCCGCCTTGATGAACGTTTAAATCAACAAACAGGAACAAGCTCAGAAAATCAGCCTGTTTTAAGCGAAACCATTGGTAATGCCATCTACTGGTTCATTTTCTTGTTCTTTTTACCCTCCATCCTTAGTACTCTTGATTTACGAGGAAGTCTCGGCCCTGTAGAAACATTACTCAATGATATTTTGGGAATGTTGCCCAATATTTTGGCAGCGATACTCATTGGTGCAGTAGGTTGGTTTATTGCGAACATCATCAAAAGAGTTGTCACCAATCTTTTATTGGCTACAGGTGTCGATCGAGTTGGGGAAAGATTTGGGCTTTCTGCCACAAGTGAACGTCAATCTCTCTCTCAAATTATTGGGTCAATTGTCTATTTTTTAGTGTTAATTCCTGTTGCAATTACTGCTCTAGAAGCTCTACAAATTCAGGCAATTTCTGTGCCTGCAGCAACAATGTTAGCTCAGGTACTAAACCTGCTACCTAAACTGTTCTCAGCAGCAATAATTATGACTTTAGCCTATGTTGGTGGTCAATATCTTTCTGACTTGGTTACTAACATTTTGACAGGGGTAGGTTTTAATAATCTTTTCAATTGGTTAGGGATATCTTATCCTGCAAATATCACTTCTCAAACAGCAATTCCACAACCTGGAATTGACCAAACAACAAAATTGCAAACTGACAACATTCCACAACGCACACCCTCAGAATTAGCAGGAATAGTTGTGTTAGTTGGGATTATGTTAGTTGCTAGTCTCACCGCTGTTGATATCCTCCAAATTCAAGCTCTCAGAACTTTGGTAGGGGTTATTCTTCTAATTTCTGCTCAAGTATTTGTTGGTTTACTAATCTTTGCGATCGGTCTTTATTTGGCTAATTTGGCTTTCAATTTGATTGCTAGTTCTGGTACCAGTAATGCTCGCTTTTTAGCCCAAGCTGCTCGCATCGCAATTATAACTTTAGTTGGCGCTATGGCCCTCCAACAAATGGGCATTGCTCCTGATATTGTTAACTTAGCTTTTGGCTTAATTTTAGGTGGCATAGCAGTGGCGATCGCCCTCGCTTTCGGTTTGGGTGGCAGAGATGTTGCTAACGAACAATTAAGAGAATGGATCGCTTACTTTAAACAGAAACAGTAAACAATTGAATTTCCTTAAAATACTCCTGGTATATCCCCCAGGGGTACTACTAAAATAAGTAAACAAAAATATCTAGAGCAAAGCAAGAATTGTAAGGGACAGTTATTCAAAATTATTGTACAAGACAACAGGTTTAAACTGGGGTGTTGATTATTTATCAAGTTACAAATTTTCAAATCAGACAATTTTTCTTTGTAGGGTGGGCAATGCCCACCCTACTTAAAATAAAAAGTGTATGAAATTACGTTGTTAAATTTGAGCCAAAATCAACACCCTAGGTTTAAACCCCTTGTCCATTGTCCTAACTATCATTTTCATTGCTATAAAATAACCTGAAAACATAATTAACAAAAACCATGACTAACAATACTCCTCCTGAACCACCTTCTAAAAAGAATTTAGATACTGATGAAATGATAGGCGTTGCAGTGGCTTTTTTAACCATTGGTGGTCTTTTATTTGGTATTTTGGGTAATAGAAATCCAGTCAATTTGAAAACAGATATTTTATCTAGACCTAGCTCTGATGTAGCCCAAGAACCTCAAATTAATATAGCTGAAAGATTACTACAACAGCCAGAAACTAGAGAATATCAACCCTCAGAAGTTCCTGAAAAAGCTCAACAACCTCTCACCACAACTGAAAGCAAAACCAGACAAACCGCCCCTCCTCCCATTATTATCGCAGCTCCTGTACCAGCTCCTATACCAGCTCGTACACCAACTCCTACACCAGTTCCTACACCAGTTACAGAAGCTACCCCAACCCCAGAAGCAACTCCTACTCCTACTGAAACCCCAACCCCAGAAACAACTCCTACTCCTACTGAAACCCCAACCCCAGAAGTAGAACCAACTGGCTTTAAGGATGTTCCTGAAGATTATTGGGCATATCCTTTTATTGATGGTTTGATCAAGGAAGGTTTGATCAAACCAGAAAGTTTTGGTGAGAACTTTGAACCAGATACACCGATCACTCGTGGCACAATGGCTACTATCATTGCTCAAACTTTTGAAATACCACCTACCGAAAGTTCTAAGCAATTTACCGATGTAACCTCAGATGACCCAATTGCCTCGGATATTGAAGCTGCAGTAACTCGTGGATTTATGGAAGGCTACGCTGAAGGCGATTTTCGCCCCTCAGAAACTATCCCCCGTTATCAAGTTTTAGTAAGTCTGGCTACAGGTTTGAATCTTAAGCCAACTAAAACTCCTAGTGAAATATTATCTCAATATTCTGATGCGGATCAATTAGAAGACTGGGCGGTTGAACAGGTTGCAGCAGCTACAGAACAAGGTATTGTGATTAACTACCCTGATGTTAATTTACTCAAGCCTAATGAATTTGCAACCCGTGCAGAAGTAGCTGCTATTATTTATCAAGCTTTGATCAAGTCAGGTAGAGTTAAGCCCATTTCTTCTGTGTATATCGTCTCTCCAGATGCAACCCTACCTCAAGGAGAAACAACCCCAGAACCAGAAATAACTCCTGAAACTGAAACAACCCCAGAACCAGAAATGACTCCTGATGGGGAACAAACAACCCCAGAAACAGAACAAACAACCCCAGAACCAGAAATGACTCCTGATGGGGAACAAACAACCCCAGAAGGAGAACAAACAACCCCAGAACCAGAAATGACTCCTGATGGGGAACAAACAACCCCAGAAACAGAAACTCTACCAGAAGGAGAAACAACCCCAGAAGCTGAAACAACTCCAGAACCTGAAAGAACCACTGAAGTAGAAAAAAGAGTAAACACGGGAACAACAGAAAATGACTCAGAAGCTGAAACTCCCCAAGAGTAACATAGTAACTCTTGCTCCAATCTTCATTAGTACCCTACAAAGGTTTTTGTAGCTGCATCTGAAGCGACTCTTGTGCATCAATAACTAAACCCCGCAGGTTAGGGTTAACCACTGGTTGGTTACTTTCTGGAAAAAGTAACCAACGACTACCTGGGGGGAGAGTGTCAAGGGTTGATGGGTTTTGAGTTAACCACACTAACGGTAAAGATGGAAGCGTCGCTTGTGGGTTATCTTCCCCAGAAAAAACATCCGCCAGGGTTTCTAAAACTACTCGGTTTCCATGTACTAAACCTGTTCGCGCAGTCCACAGTTTAACATTCAGTTGCGCCCTACTTGCATAAAAATAAAGAGATGCAGCAGCAATAACAGCTTGCTCAAATTTTTCTTCTTCCCAGGAAGGAGCACTATCAAGACAAATAACTACTTCTTCCCCTCCTGTAACTATTTCTAATTCTCTCACTTTTAAATCACCAAAACGAGCACTACTCCGCCAATGAATTAAACGAGTTGGATCCCCAAAACGATATTGTCTCAGGGTTTTTGTTATTCCTTCCGTAGCTGCAAGATACAGGCGATCGCTTTGCATTTTGATATTATCTTCTTCCCCAATACTATCAATTAATGGGCAATTACTTAAGATTAAAACTTGTGGATATACTATCGCTCTGATGGGAATTTCTCGCTTACGACTACACCAAAATACTCCTAATGGTGTTCCTGTTCTTAATTCTAATTCATGCCACCGATAAATACCTCTTTTTTTGGCAGTTGGATAACATACCCAATTATATTTACTATAAGGTGGAATTGTTTCTATTGCTGTTGTTATTGGTTCACTTAGTACAGATGGGATATAATCTTTGACATGCAGTAAAGTTTTAGGTTTAGATGTGGGATTTTCTATTTCTAATTCTATCATTAATTGTTCCCCTGCACTTACTGGTTCTATCGGAACACGCAGCACTTGTAATTGTTTAAGACTTCGCCTCGGAATTACTGCACCTAGTCCCAAAATTGCAAAAATTACCCCACTCAAAACATATAACCATCCTGCCATTGTATTTGTTGCTGCCCCAAAAAAACAAACAGCTATTCCTCCTAATACCCAACCCGCAAATGATGGTGCTACCCATTTCTTTTCTAACCAATCATTTATTTTTTCCGTTCCACTTCTTTTTGTCATATTTTCTTTCTTTTAATCCCCATCTGCTATAGACAAGGGGCTTCAGCCCCTTGTCTATTTTTGATTAATCACAACTCAACTATAGCAATTTTGATTTGTGGTATAGACAAGGGGCTTCAGCCCCTTGTCTATTTTTGATTAATCACAACTCAACTATATATTTCTAAAACACTTTGAATAGTTGTCACAGGTACTTTATAAAAATATTCATGTAAAAATTGTTCTTCTCCAACTGCTTCTATAAAGTTAATTATACTTTCTTCTTCTTCTAAATCTAACTTTTTACTCCAACTAACTTTAACTTCACCATTATTATTTTCCCATTTTACTCCTAATTTGGCTAAAGCTATTGTTCCTAAATTTAAAGAGCGATCGCTTATTCCCAGTTTACTTTTTATTTGCTCCCACGTCACTATTTTACCAGTGCGACTGAGATATTTAACAATTCCTATTAATTTTTCCCAAATGTCTCTTGCTGATATTTCTTCTGGGGAAGAATAAGCAAGAGCTAGTTTTTTTTCAAAAGCGTAGGCGTAGCCAGCCGCAGGCATCGCCTTTCTATATATTTTTTGTATTTCTTCCCATTCACTCGGACATTTTTTTAACATCAAGCAATCTAAATCATCTTCTGTTATTTTACTTCCTCGCCAATCTATCAACCAACTTTCTTTCAACTTAAATTTACTTATTTCTTGATTTTCTTGACTCAATTTTAAATCAATCAACCTAACTTCATAGTCTTTTTTATAACTATTAAAATCCAATTCGACAATCACATCATATTGCTTATTTTCCTGCAATTCATTTTGATAATGTCCCCACCAAACCCCAGGAAACCCAACATTACATGACTCATCACAGAGCTTAAATGTTGTTTTGATATACTGAACTTTTCTTCCTTTAAAATCTGCTTCATTTTTATGCCAAGTCTTCTCAAAAGTACAGTTTTTAATTAATAGTTTTGGTGCAGGGTTTCCCATCCCACAAGGTTCAATTAATTTTAATTCTCGAAACAGTGATTGTCCTAACTCTGACACTGTAACCATTAAATCCGCTGTAATAATTTGCTGATTTAAATTAATCTCAATCATCTGCCTTAATTGCTGATTAATTGCATCTCTAAATAAACTAATATTTTCAATTGGAATACTTAAACCAGCCGCATAGGGATGTCCCCCAAATCTATGCAATAAATGTGCTTGATTTTTGACTAAATTATACAAGTCAATATTATTAACAGAACGTGCCGAACCTCTCGCTAAATTACTTGTAATTTCCCCCTCTTCTAACTTTTCCCTTTCAAAAAAATTGCGAAGCATTGTCTGACTCCCCCCCTTATCAAGGGGGGGTTGGGGGGGGTGCTTGGGTGGTTCGAGGTTATTTTCTTTTGATGTTAAAGCGAATATTTCCCCAGTACTTAACAAAATTGTAGGGCGACCATATTCTTGAGCAATTTGACCAGCAACTAATCCTAAAACTCCTACTTCCCATTGAGGTGATTCTAAAACAATCACACTGGTAGTAGATAAATCTAATTGAGCAATTTTCTGTTTAACTTCTTTAAACACATCCTGTTGTAAAGACTTACGGCGAGTATTTGCTAATTCTGTATTTTCTGCTAACTTTTTACAGCGTTTAACATCTTTACTTGTGAGTAACTCAACACAAAAACTAGCATCACCGTAAATGCGACTTACAGCATTAATTCTTGGCCCAATACCAAAAGAAATATCCGTAGGGCGATCGCCTTTTTTTTGACACAACTCTAACAATATTTTCACTCCTGGGCGAGTTGTTTTTTGCAGTTTTTCAATACCTTTTTGTGCTAAATAACGACAATCTCCTTTTAATTCTACCAAATCTGCAATTAAACCAATTGCTACTAAATCTAATAAATCTTCTACTGGTTTTTTGTTAACATTTCCCCAACTTTCATCAACTGCTTCTATCAATTTATAAGCTACTGCAACCCCTGAAAAATGAAATAAAGGATGAGTTTCTGCCAAGTAACGCGGGTTAAGAATTGCCACCACATCTGGGCGTTCATCTAACAAAGTGTGATGGTCTGTTATAATAATATCTATCCCTAACTTTTTTGCATATTCAATTTCACTTAAATTAGTACTCCCAGTGTCACAAGTTACTATTAATTTTGCTCCCCATTCTGCTAATTTATCAATTCCTGAACAATTCAACCCGTGAGATTCTATCAGACGGTTAGGGATATAATAACTTAAGTTTTGCTCCTGAGTAAAAAATTGTCCTAACCCTTCCCAAAGCACGCTAGTTGCAGTTACTCCATCAGCATCAAAATCCCCCCAAATTGCCACTTTTTCCCCAATTTCTTGAGCTTTTTGTAACCGTTTAACCGCCCATTTCATTTCCTGTCCAAAAGCAAATGGGCTAGTGGGTTTATAATTATTTGGATTAAGAAAACCTGCCAACATTTCTAAGTTTTGTATTCCTCTTTGCCACAATAATTGAGCTGCATAAATTCCTTCAGAAGCTGGAGTGTAGTCTTTAACCGCTTCAATAAACCATTGAGGTATTTGTTGATTTTCTAGTATTTTCCATTCCGTTTTCAGCATAGCGATCCCTATCCCTTGTGTATTTTTTATAATTTTCGTGATTCAATTTTTTATTTTCCCCAAAATATAATAGACCTTTTGCGACCCCCCCTTAACCCCCCCCTAACCCCCCCTTAATAAGGGGGGGAAAATTACCAAAAAACAGACATTTCCCCCCCTTATTAAGGGGGGGTTAGGGGGGGTTTAAAAATTTTCGCAACAGGTCTAATTTTTAATTTTAAATTAGTCCGAGCTTATGTGGACTTCTTTATCTCAAGGCGCGATTGACTTTGCCCGCTAACTTCAATCGCCCGCTATTTTAGTTATAATTATAATAATTAAAGGAGTTAAATTTTATGTCATCAACTTTATATGATAGTGATTATAACAAATGGATTGAATACACAGCCCAACAAATAAGAGAACGGAGATTTAACCATATAGATTGGGATAATTTAATTGAAGAGATAGAAGACATGGGTAAAAGTCAGAGAAGAGCATTAGAAAGTCTTTTAACCCGTCTTTTAGAGCATCTTCTCAAGTTAGCTTATTGGGAATCAGAAAAAGATAGATCGGGAAATTATTGGGCTGCTGAAATTGTTAATTTTCGTTATCAAATCAACAAAAGAATCAAAGAATCTCCCAGTTTAAAACCTGCGTTAGAATCTATGTATGCTGAGATTTTTCCCATCGCTATTAAATCAGTTTCTCAGTTATTTTCTTTACCATCAGATGCTCATATTTCTCTCACTCAAGCTTTAGATGATGATTGGTTTCCCCATCAAAATTAATTATATCAGGCTAAAAAACGATCGCCCTTTTTCTCATCAAGGCGATCGCTATTTATGATTTTCTCACAACTTTAATGAACATTCTCAGAAGCACGAGTTAACATATTTTCCTCTAAATTTTCTTCATACT
>Ga0209594_1000226_pt1 | contig 40394 bp, 35 predicted proteins | sample AshMeaCrysSpring_FD_184126 | JGI IMG/M metagenome (GOLD analysis project Ga0209594, IMG submission 184126) | Groundwater microbial communities from Big Spring, Nevada to study Microbial Dark Matter (Phase II) - Ash Meadows Crystal Spring... | ecosystem: Environmental > Aquatic > Deep subsurface... | reverse complement strand
GATCCGGTGGTGCGCGATGTCGCTGCAGCGCAATCGTGGAACGGCTACGGGTACGTCGAGGGGCGGGTCACCAGCTGGACGGATCCGACGGGGTTTTGGGGCGAAAGCTGCAATCCAAACGGACATCTGGCCAACGACCATATTGAAGTCTGCGCAAGGAGACTGATCGACCTGAGCGGACTGATCGGCTTTCTTGATGAAGCGGAGGCCGCCGCGATTTTCGGGGCTGCCGGAACTGTAACCGTTAACGAAGACGGAATCGAGGTGATTACGGTAGAAGGCAGCCACCAGGATCCGCTTGCCACCGCTATCGATACGTTAATGTCGCCTTGGGGCGGTTCGTCGGGGTTTACCTACGGGCTTGGCTGCATCCTGACTTGCGATTGGCCTGGTTATGGGTGGGATGACAGTCTTGCAGCGATCCCGTTTATTCCAGTGGCGAAAGTGGGCCGTGCTGCAAGGGGCGCAACGGAGATGCACCACCTACTTCCGCAGGCGAAGCGATTCGAACCATTCTTCAAGCGCGCCGGGCTGGATATCGAAGACTTCAAGATTCCACTCGACAAAGCGATCCATCGACTGAATCCAGGCGGCGTGCATACGAACAGTGGCGGCCACTGGAACAAGATATGGGATGACTTCTTTAAGGGGAATCCCAATGCGACAAAGCAGGAAATACTGGACCAGCTGGCACGCATGCGTCTCGATTTCGGGATTTAGTCGATGAACTTCTATGAGCTGCAGGTAGGACGCGAACGCAAATTCATTGAAGGTGCGAGCGTCAATGACTGGGAGTCCGTTACCTGTGACAAGGACCCTGGGCATCAGCGTGCTGGTCGGCGACTGACCGAACTTTGTCTCGACATCCTATCGTGGGATGTCGTCGATTTTTCACGCACGATGCTGAGCGACGTCGTCATCACGGATCACGCCTTGGGCGTGCTGCGCGGTGCGGGCCTAACTGGATTCGAAGTCCGCCCAGTCAAAATCGCGGGGCTGCCGTCAGGGGTAAGGAAACCCGATCTCCCACGGCTCTGGGAGTTCGTTGTGACTGGCGAAGGCGGCCTCGCGCACAAGGCGTCCGGGATTGTAGAGATACTGAAATGCGATGGCTGTGGCCTTGTGAGGTACTCGGCCTTCGAGCACGGAATTCTGGTCGACGAATTGACTTACGACGGGTCGGATTTCTTTACGGTTACCGAGTATCCGAAGTACGTGCTAGTTAGTGCTCGCGCCAAGGCGGCTATCGAGCAGGCTCGATTGAGCAACGTCAGACTTGTCGACTCGTCGCAGCTTGAATGGCCGAAGGGAGTGGTGAAACCGCGGTCAGTAATCGCCTGATCTGTTGTCGCAAGGCGTGGAGCTGCGGGACCAGCGCGAAGACGGTTCTGACCGAGGATGGGCCGATCCGCGTGGAAGTGCCGCGTGACCGGGACGGCAGCTACGAGCCGATCCTGATCCCGAAGCACGAGCGGCGCTTCACCGGCTTCGGCAAATGCGAATTCGTGCTTGTGCAAAGCTCTCGCCGCCGATAGCCGATTGATGACTGCACGACGCGCGCCGATCGGACCCGTTCGATAGACTGCCGGCCCAGGACAACTGCCCGGAGTCGCCTCATGCGCCTCGCGCCACGCTGCGCCGGTTTGCTGCTCGCGATGCTGTCCGCTGTGGCCGCGCCAGCGGCCGACGTCCGCTCCCCGAATGGCCTCTTAGAGGTGACGGTGGAGGCGGGCGAGCGCGGCGTGCCTCAGTACTCGGTGAGCTACCGCGGCGTGGAGATCATGCCCCCCGGCGCGCTCGGCCTGCGCTTCCGGTCGCAGCCGGCGCTCGACCGCGATTTCCGGGTCGCCGGCTCATCGACTTCGACTCACGACTCGACCTGGGAGCAGCCCTGGGGCGAGCGGCGCATCGTCCGCGACCGTCACAACGAGCTCGTCGTGCACTTCGAGTCCGCCGCGGGACCCGCGCGTCGGTTCGACCTGCGCCTGCGCGTGTTCGACGACGGCTTCGGCCTCCGCTACGAGGTGCCGGCGCAACCAGGCTACGACGCTATCGACATCACCGAGGAGCTCACCGAGTTCCGGCTCGACGACGATCCGAAAACGAAGGCGTGGTGGATTCCTGGCCGGCGCTGGAACCGCTACGAGTATCTCTATCAAACGTCCGGGCTCGACGAGATCCAGATGGCGCAGACGCCGATGACCGTGCGCCTGCCCACGGGCGTGCACCTGAGCTTCCACGAGGCGGCGCTCGTGGACTACGCGGCCTACGTGCTCGATCAGCGCCGGCCGGGCATCTTCCGCACCAGCCTCACGCCGTGGTCGGACGGCATCCGCGTGAAGACCCGCGCGCCCTTCAGGACGCCGTGGCGCACGGTGCAGGTCGCGCCGAACGCCGCCGCGCTCCTCGACTCGACGCTGATCCTGAACCTGAACGAGCCGAACGCGCTCGGCGACGTCTCCTGGGTCGAGCCCGGCAAGTACGTCGGCATCTGGTGGGCGATGCACATCAACGAGGCGACCTGGGAGTCGGGCCCGAAGCACGGCGCGACCACGACCGAGACGAAGCGCTACATCGACTTCGCCGGCGCGAACGGCTTCGCGGGCGTGCTGGTCGAGGGCTGGAACGTGGGCTGGGACGGCGACTGGTTCCACAACGGCGGCCAGTTCCGCTTCACCGAGCCCTACCCGGATTTCGACCTGAAGGCCGTCGCGGCATATGCGCTCTCGAAGGGCACGCGGCTCGTCGGTCACCACGAGACCTCCGCCGACGTCGGCAACTACGAGGCGCAGATGGAGGCCGCGTTCGACCTCTACGAGTCCCTCGGCGTGCGCCAGGTGAAGACCGGCTACGTCGGCGACGCGGGAGACATCCGCCGCCCCGACGCGAACGGCGTCGTGCTGAACGAGTGGCACGACGGCCAGTTCATGGTGGATCACCACGTACGCGTGCTGAAGGAAGCGGCGAAGCGGAAAGTCAGCATCAACACGCACGAACCAGTGAAGGACACGGGGCTCCGCCGCACCTACCCGAACTGGCTCTCGCGCGAGGGCGCGCGCGGACAGGAGTACAACGCCTGGGGCAAGCCCGTGAACCCGCCCGAGCACGTCGCGATCCTGCCCTTCACCCGAATGCTCGCCGGCCCCATGGACTACACGCCGGGCATCGTCGATCTCACCTTCGAAGGACTCGACGGCAAGCACCGCGTGCCGCACACGCTCGCCAAGGAGCTCTCGCTGTACGTCATCCTCTACAGCCCGGTGCAGATGGCCACCGATCTCCCCGAGAACTACGCGAGGCAGCCGGTGGCGTTCCAGTTCATCAAGGCGGTGCCCACGGACTGGGAGGAGAGTGTCGCACTGGCCGGCGAGGTCGGGGATTTCGTGGCGATTGCGCGCAAGCAGCGTGGCGCGGAGAACTGGTACCTCGGCGCCCTCACCGACGAGAACGCGCGCAGGCTCGAACTCCCGCTCGACTTCCTCGATCAGAAGGTACGCTACGAGGCGACGATCTGGCGTGACGGTCCGAAGGCCGACTGGAAGACGCGCCCCTACGACCTCGAGCTCGAGACGCGCACGGTGACCGCGGCGGATACTCTGTCGTTGCCGCTGGCCGCCAGCGGCGGCGCGGCGGTACGGTTCAGGAGACTGCCGTGACGAAGTACCTGGTGATCGCGACTCGCGCCGACCGCGACCCGGACCTGACCTGCTGAGGGTACGACGGATGCAGAACAAGAAACAGCCGGAGCTCAGCTTCTGGCAGATCTGGAACATGTGCTTCGGGTTCCTCGGGATCCAGTTCGGCTTCGCGCTGCAGAACGCGAACGTGAGCCGCATCTTCCAGTCGCTCGGCGCGTCGATCGACGAGCTGCCGATCCTCTGGCTCGCCGCGCCGGTCACGGGCCTCATCGTGCAGCCGATCATCGGTTACCTGAGCGACCGGACCTGGGGACGCCTCGGCCGGCGCCGCCCGTTCTTCCTCGCGGGCGCGCTGCTTGCGAGCGCGGCGCTCGTCGTCATGCCGAACAGTCCGTACCTGTGGATCGCGGCTGGCATGCTGTGGATCCTGGACGCGTCGATCAACATCTCGATGGAGCCGTTCCGCGCGCTTGTCGCGGACATGCTGCCCGACCGGCAGCGCTCCCTCGGCTACTCGATGCAGAGCTGGTTCATCGGCGTGGGCGCGGTGGTCGCCTCCGCGCTGCCGTGGATCCTCACCAACCTCTTCGGCGTGAGCAACGTCGCGGAGCCGGGCGAGTTGCCCGAGTCGGTGAAACTCGCGTTCTACCTCGGCGCGGCCGCGTTCCTAGGTGCCGTGCTCTGGACGGTGCTCCGCACGAAGGAGTATCCGCCTGAGGACCTCGCCGCGTTCGCCGGCGCCGGGGCGCACGACGCGCACGAGACCCGACTCGCCCGCACGCCGGCGCAGTATCGCCGCAGCGCGTTCGCCTGGGCCGCCGTCGGCCTCGCGTTTGCGGCCGCCGTGGCGCTCCTCGGCTGGGACAAGCAGCTCTACGTGCTCGGCTTCGGGCTCGCGGCGTCCGGCGTCCTGCAGTTCCTCACGGCCGCGCGCCAGGAGCGCGGCCAGACCGGCGGCCTGCTGCACAGCGTCGTGAACGACCTCTACCTGATGCCTACGGTGATGAAGCAGCTCGCCGTCGTGCAGTTCCTGTCGTGGTTCGCGCTCTTCGCGATGTGGATCTACACGACGGCCGCGGTCACCGAGTTCCACTACGGCACGACCGACACGGCCTCGGCCGCCTACAACGACGGCGCCGACTGGGTCGGCGTGCTGTTCGCCGCGTACAACGGCTTCGCCGCGCTCGCGGCGCTCGTCATCCCGAAGCTCGTGGCCGCGCTCGGACGGCGTCGCGCGCACCTCGTCGGGCTCTGGTGCGGCGCGCTCGGACTCATCTCGATGCGCTTCGTCGGCGACCCGAAGTGGCTGCTCGTGTCCATGGTGGGCGTGGGCATCGCCTGGGCCTCGATCCTCTCGCTGCCCTACGCGATGCTGTCCCACGCGGTGCCCGCGCGGAAGATGGGCATCTACATGGGCATCTTCAATTTCTTCATCGTGATCCCGCAGATCCTCGCGGCCAGCGTGCTCGGCATCCTGGTGCGCGTGCTGTTCGAGGGGCGCAGCATCGACGCCGTGGCCCTCGGCGGCGCACTGATGTTCCTGGCCGGGATCGCCACGCTGCGGGTGGACGACCGGGAGGATCGCTGACGGTTCAGCGCGTGGCGGCGCCCGCCCCGCAGGACTTGCGCACCACAAGCCGCGGCGGGATGAGCGCCGACTCGAGCGACTCGCCGGCGATGATCCGCAGCAGGTTGTCGACCAGCATCTCCCCAGCACGCTCGGTGTCCTGCTGGACGGTCGTAAGCGGCGGGTTGAAGTGCGCCGCGGCCACGATGTCGTCGAAACCGACGACGGCGACGTCTTCAGGCACCGCGCGCCCGCGGTCGCGCAGCGCGCCGATCACGCCCATCGCGATGCGGTCGCTCGCCGCGAAAACGGCATCGAAGGGTCGCCCCGAGTCGAGCAGTCGAGTCGCCGCCTCGTAACCGGCCGCTTCGCTGGACTGCGCGTCGACCTGGAGCGCCGGGTCGGGGTCGATTCCTGCCTCGCGCAGTGCCTCGGCGTACCCGGTGTAACGCAGGCGGAACTCCGGCCAGTGGTCCGAAGCGCCGCCGGCGAATGCGACTCTCTGACGGCCGAGCGACACGAGGTGCCGTACGGCCTCGCGGGCGCCCGCTTCGTTGTCGCTGCAGACGTAACGGCCCGGCATGCCCTCCATGATCGGGCCCCAGATCACGAAATGGGCGCCGCTCGCGGCGAGACGCCCGAGCCGCGGCATCGAGGCCAGGTAATCGCCGTAGCCGAGCAGGATGATGCCGTCGGCGCGGTTGCTCAGCTGGTAGTCCGTGTACCAGTCGTCGCTCAGCTGCTGGAAGGACACGAGCAGGTCGAGGCGGCGCCGCGCGGCCGCGCGCGTGATGTGGCCGAGCATAGAGAGGAAGAACGGGTTGATCTGCGAGCCGTCCGCCGTGTCCTCGAACAGCAGCAGCGCCAACGTGTGGCTGCGGCGCGAGCGCAGGCCGGCGGCGCTTCGGTCGGTGCGGTAGCGCAGTTGCTCGGCGATCGACTTGACGCGTTCCCGGGTCTCGGGCTTGACGAGCGGGCTGTCGCGCAGCGCGCGCGAGACCGTCGCCTGCGACACCTCGGCCAGCAGCGCGATGTCACGCGATGTCGGGCGGTCGTCCTTCATTCTTCCCCCGGAACGGCGCCCGACGCTAACACGCGCCCTCCCGTGCGGCAATCGGCGGTGCCCGCGCGCGAGCTCAGCGCCGCGACATCTTCGCTTCGGGGGCGAGGTTCCAGACGCCGTCCTCGCCGGGGCAGGCCGTCGTGCGGCCTTCGCCGAGGCCGAATGCCCCGGTCGCGATCAGCCGGAACCTGCGGCAGCCGTCGGTAGTCGCCGGGGTCGACACGGGTGTCAGTTGCCAGGTGACGCCACTCGCCGGATTGACCCAGGTGACGGTCTGCCCCGCGTGGGCGAGTTCGAGTGCGTGACCGGCGCAGGAGCGGTCGGCCTTGTCCATGCGGCGGCCGATCTCCGCGCCGATCGCGGCACCGATCACCGTGCCGACCACCACCGCAACTGCGCGGCCGCTGCCGTCCGACGCGGCCTCGGCGCCGACGGCGGCACCGCCGAGCGCACCGAGCACCGCGCCCACGTCTTCGCGGTTGCAGCGGCCCGACTGCACGCCGTAGTCGTCGCTCCACGTGCGGCCGCTGTACCCGGCGTAGTGGGGGTCGTTCTTCTTGCGCCATCCGTGCGCGGGTGCCCAGGGCGGTGGCGTCGCCAGCGCCAGGCACGGCAGGACGAGGACCAGCGCGGCGAGCGCGGAGGATGCGCGGCGTCTCGCGCAGGGCGCTGTCACCAGATCGCGGAGTCGCATGCGCTGTCTCCTTGCGTCGGCGGGCCTCGGGCGGGCCACGACGCAAACCTACGCCCGCACCGGGGACTGGCGTGTGGCCAGTGTCCCGGACAGTGACGGTGATCACGAAAGCTTGCGCCGATCGCCTGAGATGGCATCGCCGTGACCAGAGCATCGCGGGGCACGTTCACCGGGTCGGCGCGTGTGGGTGCCGGTTGAGAGTGCGGTGACCACGCGCGATGGCGGTATAGTCGTATCCCTCTCGCAAGGAGGGCCCCACGATGCACGCCAACGAAATCACCCGGCGGACGCTGCTCGCACAGACCGGCGCCCTGCTCTCCGGCCTCGTCGTCGCCGGCAACGTGCGCACGGCCGGCGCGACGAGCCCCACCAGGAGCGCCATCGCCGGGGGACCCGCCGGGGCTGCCGGCCGCATCACGCTCGGCGGCGACATGACGGTGAACCGCCTCGGCTTCGGCGCCATGCGCGTGACGGGGGCCGGCATCTGGGGCGATCCGCCCGACGTGGAGGAGGCGAAGCGCGTCCTGCGCCGGGTGGTCGAGCTCGGAGTCGACTTCATCGACACGGCGGATGCCTACGGTCCCGACACCAGCGAGCGCCTGATCGCCGAGGCCCTCTACCCGTATCCGAAGGGGCTCGTGATCGCCACCAAGGGTGGGCTCGTGCGGCCGGCGCCGGAGAAGTGGGAGCGCGACGGCCGGCCGGCGCACCTGCGCGCCGCCTGCGAGGCGAGCCTGAAGCGGCTGCGCCTCGAGCGCATCGACCTCTACCAGTTCCACGCGATCGATCCGAACGTACCCCTCGAGGAGTCGCTCGGCGAGATCGCGAAGCTGCAGAAGGAGGGCAAGATTCGTCACGTCGGCGTTTCGAACTTCGACGCCGGCGAGCTCGAGCGCGCCCGCAAGGTCGTTGAGGTCGTGTCGGTGCAGAACCGCTACAACGTCGCCGACCGTTCCTCCGATCCGGTGCTCGCCGTCTGCGAACGCGACGGGATCGCGTTCATCCCGTGGTCGCCGCTGTCGCAGAACCCGCGCGAGTCGAACGCCGCGTCGCGCTTAGCGCTCGAGCAGTGGGCGCAGGGCCGGGGCGTGTCCATGCCGCAGGCGGCCATCGCGTGGCTGCTGGCGCGTTCGCCTGCGATGCTGCCGATTCCCGGCACCTCGAAGGTCAAGCACCTGGAGGAAAACGTCGCCGCTGCCGCGCTCAGGATCTCGCCGGAGGAAATGAAGGCGATCGGCTGACGGCGTGGCGCCGAAAGGCCGGGTCGCCGGTCACAGGCCGAGCGTGCGCAGCCACAGGCCGGCCACGGTCGTGAACCCCATGTCGCGTCCCGCGATGCGGCCCTGCGAATCGATGACGTAGTAGGTCGGGTAGCCGTGCACCCGGAAGGCGGCGCCCGTCGCGGGGTCGCCCGCGAGCACCGGCATCGGCAGCTCGTGTCGTGCGGCGTACTGGCGAAGCTCGTCGATGGACTGCCAGTCGAGGCCGATGAGCAGAACGCGGACGTCGTCGCCGCGCCAGCGGTGGAACCAGCGCAGCTGCGGTGAGCTCGCGGCGCAGACCCCGCACCACGGCGCGAAGAAGTAGACGATCGCCGGCCGGCCGGCGAGGTCTGCCGTCGTCCACGGGCGCCCGTCGAGGTCCGAGAGGCTGAAGAATGGTGCCGGCGTACGCTCGTCCGCGGGCAGCAGGTCCCGAGCGAGCCAGGCCTGTACGCCCACGAAGATCGCGGCAACCACGGCCAGCTCGAGCGCGATGCGCGTGAGGCGCGCAGGGCCGGGACGCATGCGTCAGCGCGGCGTGCGCGATTTCGGTCGCGCCGGAGTCCGCGGCAATCCCGTGTGCTGGGTACGGAACGGCCGTGCCGCCTCGCCGGCCGCTGCGGTCTTCGGCTTGCGCTTGCCCTCGTGCGAGCGGCCCGTGCCGATCGGCTGGTAGGTCGGCACGAGGTGCTGCCTGCCGTTGCCGATGAGGTCGGCGCGCCCCATCTGACGGAGCGCCTCGCGCAGCAGCGGCCAGTTGTTCGCGTCGTGGTAGCGCAGGAACGCCTTGTGCAGCCGCCGCTGGCGCGTGCCCTTCGGGATGTAGACGTCCTCCGACTTGCGCGTCACCTTGTGCAGCGGGTTCTTGCCCGAGTGATACATCGCGGTGGCGGTCGCCATCGGCGAGGGCAGGAAGGCCTGCACCTGGTCGGCGCGGAAGCCGTTCTTCTTCAGCCAGAGCGCGAGCTCGAGCATGTCCTCGTCGGTCGTGCCCGGGTGCGCGGCGATGAAGTACGGGATGAGGTACTGCTCCTTGCCCGCTTCCTTCGAGTACTTGTCGAAGAGCTCCTTGAAGCGGTCGTAGGTGCCGACGCCCGGCTTCATCATCTTGGAGAGCGGTCCTTCCGAGATCGCCTCGGGCGCGATCTTGAGGTAGCCGCCTACGTGGTGCTGCGCGAGTTCCTTTACGTACTCGGGCGACTCGATCGCGAGGTCGTAGCGCACGCCCGACGCGATCAGCACCTTCTTGATGCCCGGCAGCGCACGCGCGCGCCGGTAAAGCCTGATCAGCGCGGAGTGGTCGGTGTTCAGGTTCGGGCAGATGCCCGGGTACACGCAGGACGGCTTGCGGCACGCCGCCTCGATCTCGCGCGACTTGCAGGCCACGCGGTACATGTTGGCCGTCGGGCCGCCGAGGTCCGAGATCACGCCCGTGAAGCCCGGCACGCTGTCGCGGATCGTCTCGATCTCGCGGATCACCGAGTCCTCGGAGCGGTTCTGGATGATGCGGCCCTCGTGCTCGGTGATCGAGCAGAAGGTGCAGCCGCCGAAGCAGCCGCGCTGGATCGCGATCGAGAAGCGGATCATCTCGTACGCGGGGATCTTCGCGTTGCCGTAGGACGGGTGCGGTACGCGCCGGTAGGGCAGCTCGTAGATCGCGTCCATCTCCTTCGTCGTGAGCGGGATGGGCGGCGGGTTGAGCCACACGTCGGCGTCGCCGTGCCGCTGCACGAGGCAGCGCGCGTTGCCCGGGTTCGACTCGGCGTGCAGGATCCTCGAGCCGTGCGCGTAGAGCACCGGGTCGTCCGCGACCTGCTCGTAGGAGGGTATGCGTATGACGCTGTGCTCGCGGTCGGCCGCCTCGGCGACTCTTCCACGACCCCCTACCCCCCGATCATTACCCCCTTGCATCGCATACGGATCGACCGGCGGGTTCAGCGGTCCCGGCGTGTCGACGTGCGCCGAGTCGATCTCGGTCCAGCCCTCGGGCGTTGCCTTGCGCAGGAACGCCGTGCCGCGCAGGTCGCGGATCTCCTCGATCGGTGTGCCCGCCGCGAGCCGGTGCGCGATCTCGCAGATCTGTCGCTCGGCGTTGCCGAAGACGAGGAGGTCCGCCTTCGCGTCGAGCAGGATCGAGCGGCGCACCTTCTCCGACCAGTAGTCGAAGTGCGCGATGCGGCGCAGCGAGGCCTCGATGCCGCCGATCACGACGGGCACGTCCCTGTACGCCTCGCGCACGCGCTGCGAGTAGACGATCACGCAGCGGTCCGGTCGCGCCCCCGCGACCCCGTGCGGCGTGTAGGCGTCGTCGCTGCGGATGCGGCGGTCCGAGGTGTAGCGGTTCACCATCGAGTCCATGTTGCCGCCGGTCACCCCGAAGAAGAGATTCGGGCGGCCGAGCTTCATGAAGTCGCGCGTCGAGTGCCAGTCGGGCTGCGCGACGATGCCGACGCGGAAGCCCTGGGCCTCGAGCAAGCGGCCGACGATGGCCATGCCGAAGCTCGGGTGATCGACGTACGCATCGCCCGTGACGATGACGATGTCGCATGAGTCCCAGCCGAGCTCGTCCATCTCCGCCCGCGAGGTGGGCAGGAGCGGTGCCGGGCCGAACCGGTGGGCCCAGAACTTGCGGTAAGAGAAGAGCTCGCGGGCCGACTGCATGGCGGCAGTTTAGACGAGGGTGATGGTTAAACCGGTTCGCAGGACCGACAAATTGGCTGTTTCGGGTGGAATTTCGCCTGGCGCTGGCCGGTGGCCCGGGCATCATCGAGCTTGATCCCGTGGTCCTGCAGAGGCACCATAATGGAACCGGAATGGTATCCGGAGAGCACGGTGCTGAACCTGACCCTGAAGAACATCCCGATCGAGCTGCACGCCCGACTCAAGGCTTCTGCTGCGGCTAACCGCCGCAGCCTGAACCGCGAGATCCTTGCGCTCCTCGAGGCCCAGCTCGAGGCACCGTCGGCCGATGTTGCCGCCGAACTGCAGGCGCTGGAGGAATTCGTGGCGTCCCTGCCCTCGGTCGATCACGCGCGGGTCACGCGCTACCGAGGTGCCGGCCGCGCATGATCGTGGTCGACAGCAATGTCATTGCCTATTGCTGGATCCACGGCGAGCGGTCCGCCCAGGCTCATCGGTTGAGGCAGCTCGATCCCGACTGGCACGCGCCGGTGCTCTGGCGATCGGAGCTGCGCAACATCCTGACTGGCTACCGGAGGGATGGGAGCCTGGCAGCAGGGCAGGTGCGCAAGATCATGGCCGCTGCAGAGGCCGGCTTCGCCGGCCGCGAGCACCATCTGCCGAGTGGACGGGTGTTTGCCGTCACCGAGACCCACCGACTGTCGGCCTGCGATGCGGAGTTCGTTGCGCTGGCAGAGATCCTCGGCGTCCCGCTGGTCACCGAGGACCGGGCAGTTCTGCGGTCCTGGCCGGGCCGCGCGCTGAGCCTGGAGGCCGCGCTGGATATCCACCAGGAAAGGCAATAGCCAGATGAGTCTGGAGCGACGGGAGACCGTGGTGCCCGCCAAGGCGTTCACGCGAGCGTGTGGTAGACCTTCTGCACGTCCTCGTCCTGCTCGAGCTTGTCGATGAGCTCGAGTACCTCGGTGGCTTCCGCCTCGCCGAGTTCGGTCGGCGCCTGGCAGATGTATTCCTGCTCGGCGGACACCGGGGTGATGCCCCGGTCCTCGAGCGCCTTCTGCAGCGTGCCGAAATCCTCGAAGTTGCAGCGCGCGACGAGCTGGGGCTCGCCCTTCTCGCCGGTGCTCTCGCCGAACTCCTCGAGCCCGTGGTCGATGAGGTAGAGCTCGAGGTCGTCGGCGTCGATGCCCTCGGGGCCCAGGCGGAACACGCCCATGCGACGGAACTGGAACGCGACGCTGCCCGTCGTCGCGAGGTTGCCGCCGTGCTTGTTGAAGGCGTTCCTCACGCTCGCGACCGTGCGGGTCGGGTTATCGGTCGCGCACTCGACGAGCACCGCGACGCCGTGCGGCGCGTAACCCTCGTACATCACTTCCTCGAAGTTCGCGGCGTCGCGACCGGACGCCCGCTTGATCGCCGCGTCGATCTTGTCCTTCGGCATGTTCACGGCGCGGGCGTTCTGGATGCACCGGCGCAGCGCGGGATTCGAGTTCGGGTCCGGGCCGCCCTTCTTCACCGCGATGGTGATTTCCTTGCCGATGCGGGCGAACTGCTTCGCCATCCGGTTCCAGCGCGCGAACATCGCGTGCTTGCGGACTTCGAAAATGCGACCCATAGGACGTGACCTGCCTTGAGAGGGCGCGCAATCTACCTGAAGGCCCCGCGCCCGGCCAATCCGGGAGTCAGGGTATTCTTTCGGTCGGCCCGACAAACAGGCCGTGAAATTGAGCGCTATGCGCCTTATTATCAAATTGTACTGAATGGAGATGAGGTCGCGAATGGAACTCCGGACCCTGCTTTCGAACGCCCTTTTCAGTGCCTCACTTGGTCTCGCGGCGACCGCGACGGCCACGGCCGGGGAACCCACCCCGGAGTGGCTGACCCGGAGCCGCGCGATGAGCACCGAGCTCGGCACCGCGCTCAAGTCGGAGCTCTCGGCAGCGCTAGCCCAGTCGGGGCCCTCAGGCGCGATCGAGGTGTGCCGCGTGCGTGCTCCCGAGATTGCGGCCCACCTGTCCCGCGAGTCCGGGGCAAAACTGAGCCGCACCGCACTCAGGCTGCGCAATCCTGCGAACGCCCCGGACGAACTGCAGCGCGCCATCCTCGAGCAGTTCGCTGCCGACCTGGCGTCCGGCCAGCTCGAGCCGCCACTCGAGGCGGCCGTCGAGATCAACCGTGGCGGACGCATCGAGCGTCGCTACATGCGGGCGATCCCGACCGACGCGCTCTGCCTCACCTGCCACGGGACCGAGCTCGCGCCGGAGGTGAAGGCCGCCATTGCCAAGGCGTACCCGGACGACCAGGCGACCGGCTTCAGCGCGGGACAGCTGCGCGGGGCCTTCAGCGTCATCTGGCCGGCCGTGCCCATGGCCGCCTCCAAGCCCTGAGCACGCGAGCGGCGTCCCCGTGTCCTTCTATCACCACTACCTGTTCCCCCACCTGCTCGACTTTGCGATGGCGAACCGGGCTTTCCGCAAGCCGCGTGCGCGCACGCTCGCGCCCGCCCACGGCCGCATCCTCGAGATCGGTTTCGGAACGGGCATGAACCTGAAGTACTACCCCGAGTCGGTCACCCGGATCGAGGCGATCGACCCCGACCTGGACCTCGACCGCTTCTCCGGGCCGCGCATCGCTGCATCGCGCATCGACGTCGACTTCCACCATCTCGACGCGGAGCACCTGCCGTTCGAGCCGGAGTCCTTCGACACCGTCGTGAGCACGCTCACGCTGTGCTCGATCCCGGACGTCGTCCATGCGCTTGGCGAGATCCGCCGCGTGCTGAAGCCAGGCGGGCAGTTCCTGTTCCTCGAGCACGGCCGGGCGCCGGACCCGAAGCTCGCCCGCTGGCAGGAGCGGCTGACGCCGTACTGGAAGCCGCTCGGCGGCGGCTGCCACCTCGACCGCCCCGTGCGCGAGCTCGTCGCGAGCACCGGTCTCGCGCTCGACCCGGTGCAGAGCTACTACGTCGACGGCATCCCGCGCCTCTTCGGCTACCTGACTGAGGGCGTCGCGCGCAAACTTTGAGGCTCGCTGCCCGTCCGGCGGCGGTCCGGCGCAGGATCCGCACGATTCGGCGCAGCCGCTCGCGGAGCCGAATCCCCCTGCCTTAAACTGCCGGCGATGGCCTGCCAATACCCTGTCCCGCCCACCGGGAGGGACGGGGCGCGAAGGAGTGAATAATGATCCGGCATGTGTTGGCCGCGGCGTTTGCCGTGCTCGGCCTGGCGACCATCAGCGGCTGCTCGGTGAGCGTCGACGGCGACGTCGACGAGGCCGTTTCCCACCAGTTCGGATCCGACCATTTCGCGGCGGGCGGCGTCGTGAATCTGACGGACTCCGTCGCGGGCGACGCGTTCCTCGCCGGCGGGCACGTCAACATCGCGAGCGAGGTGGGCGGTGACCTCGTCGCAGCGGGTGGCGAGGTCTCGGTCGGCGGCGGCGTGGGTGACGACCTGTACGCGGCGGGCGGCAACGTCAAGGTCGACGCGATGGTAACGGGCAACGCCCGCATCGCCGGCGGCGACGTCGAGGTCGGTCCGGCCACGGTCATCGCGGGTTCGGCGTCCTTGACCGGCGGGCAGGTCGCATTCGACGGCAACACCCACGGCTACCTGAGTGTGTCGGCTGCGTCGGTCCGCCTGAACGGCGAGGTCCACGGCGATGCCGAGGTGCGCTCCGAGGACCTCACGATCGGGCCCGACACGCGCATCGGCGGCAAGCTCGTCTACCGCGGTCCGCGGGCGCCAGTCGTGCCGGAGGGTGCGGTGATCGCGGGCGGCGTCGAGTTCCGGGAGACGCAGGCGAGCCAATATCTCGAGCAGACGCGCGAGCCGGTCCGCGAGACCGTGAGCTGGGTTGGCTCCGTGCTGTGGTTCATCGGCGTGTTCGTCGCGGCGACGCTGTTCCTTCTCGTTTTCCCGGGATTCGCCACGCGCGCCGCGGATGCGATCGGCCGCGAGCCCTGGCGCGTGCTCGGCCTCGGGCTCGCCGTGCTCGTGTGCGTGCCGTTCCTGGCCGTGATCCTGCTCATCACGATCATCGGCATTCCGCTTGCGCTCCTCGCGATTCCGCTCTACGTGCTGCTGCTCTTCCTCGGCTGGGTGACCGCGGCGCTCTTCGTCGCGCACCGGGGCCTCGCCGCCATGCGGCCCGGCCGCGAGGTCACGCTCGGCTGGCGGCTCTTCGCGCTGCTCGTCGCGCTGGTCGTGTTGTCCATGCTGCGGCAGCTGCCGTTCCTCGGCGGCCTCATCGGGCTCGTCGCGCTGGTGGCGGGCATCGGCGCGCTGGTGTGGGCGGCGTGGTCGAGGCGCGAGCCCCCCGCGGCGGCTGCAGCCTGAAGGATCGCCCTTGAGTTACTGGCCGCACCTCTTCGCGATCCTCGTCGGCGCCGGGCTGACGATCCAGGTCGGCATGAACGCGACCGTGCGGCTCACGATCGGCTCGCCCGTGATCGCGACCATCGTCAATTTCGGCGTGGGACTCGCGGCGCTGCTGCTGCTCGCGATCGCGAGCGGGGCGCGCGTGGTTCCCGGGTCGATGACCAGCGTGCCGGCGTGGGCCTGGTTCGGCGGCCTGCTCGGCGCCGCCTATGTGGCGGCGACGACCGTGCTCGGCCCGAGACTCGGTGCCGCAGCGCTCCTCGCGCTCACCCTCGCCGGGCAGATGGTCGCGGCGCTGCTCGTGGATCACTACGGCGTGATCGGTTTCCCGCAGAACCCGGTCACGCCCGCGCGGCTGGCCGGCGCGGCCCTGCTGGTCGCGGGCGTCCTGCTCATCCTGCGCCGCTGACACGGAGGACGGCATGGCGAGAACGCCCTCGACGATGCTCGCGCTCGGCACGAGCGCACCGGATTTCGACCTCGCGGACTACGACGGGCGACGCCACCGGCTCGCCGACTTCGCGCCATCGCCCGCGCTCCTCGTCGCGTTCATCTGCGAGCACTGCCCGTTCGTGCGCCACGTGCGCGAGGAGTTCGCGAGATTCGCCCGTGACTACGCGCCGCGCGGCCTCGCCACGATTGCGATCAACTCGAACGACCTCGAGGCTTACCCGCAGGATGGCCCCGACGCGATGCGCGAGGAAGCGCGGTCGCTCGGCTACGTGTTCCCGTACCTGATCGACGCAGCACAGGAGGCCGCGCGGGCCTACCGGGCGGCCTGCACGCCGGACTTCTTCCTGTTCGACGCGGGCCGGCGCCTCGTCTACCGCGGGCAGTTCGACGACAGCCGCCCGGGCAACGGCCGCCCCGTAACCGGGGCCGACCTCCGGCGGGCCGTCGACGCGGTGCTCGCCGGCCGGCCGGTGGACCCCGAGCAGTACCCGAGCCTCGGCTGCAACATCAAGTGGAAGCCCGGCCTCGAGCCGGACTACGTCGCGCGCTGAAACGGTCGTTCGCGGCCGCGGTCAGGGCGATGCGACTCGCTGCGGGAAACGGGCGACGATGTCGCGGGCCATTTCCGAGGCGGTGCGCACGGCTGCGTCGTTGGATGCCGAGCGCGTCTCTTCCGTGACGATGCCGCGCCACAAGAGCCGCTGGTTGCCGGGATCGTCGACGAACACGATTACGCTGCCGTCCGTGACCCGCCTCTCGGGCGGCAGCTCCGAGGCCGCGGGGGGCCTCGGCCGGCTCTGCATCAGCACGTCGTCGGGAAGCGGCGCACTGAATCGCGGTCGCTCGGTCTCCATGTACCGGCGGGTGCCGACGATCTCGTAGCGCACGAGCATGTCCGCGGTCTTCGGGTCCGCGACGAGTGTGTAGCCCCCGGCCACGAAGCCGGCGACCACCGTCGTCTTGATCTCCTGGTCCAGGCGGGCCGCGAGGACCGGATCGACGGCGGAAACCGTGCCGAGTTCCCCGCCCGCCCAGGCAAACGTCCTGCGCGCCGAGAGGTTGGCGCCGGTCACTTCGTAGCTTTCGACCGGCCAGTTCGAGGCGCAGGCGGCCGCGAGCGCGAGGAGCGGGCAGGCGAGCAGTCGGTACGGACGCATGGCGGTTTCCTCGAAGTGCGCGACCTGTATAGAGAGGGCCGCATCCGGCTGTCAACCGCGGCGCGCGCGCATCTTCCGCAGCCCCTGGTCGACCAGCGAATACACCGCCGGCACGACCCCGAGCGTGAGCAGCGTCGAGCTGATCATGCCGCCGATGACCGCGATCGCCATCGGGCCGTTGACGTCCGCGCCGGCACCGAGCCCGAGCGCCGCCGGCGTCAGGGCCAGGATGACCGTGAGCGAGGTCATCAGCACGGGACGCAGCCGGACGGGACAGGCCTCCAGCAGCGCCTCGTCGGTCGGCCGTCCCTGCTCGCGCAGCTGGTTGGTGAGGTCCACGAGCAGGATGGAATTCTTGGCGACGAGGCCCATGAGCAGGATGAGCCCGATCATCGAGATCATGTTGAGCGACGTGCCGGTGATCCACAGCGCGAAGAGCCCGCCCACGATCGCGAGCGGCTGCGCGGTCATGACGATGAGCGGCTGCAGGAACGAATTGAACTGGCTCGCGAGCACGATGTAGACGAGCGCGAGGGCGAGCGTGAGCGCGACCTTCACGTAACCCGAGGTCCGTGCGAACTCGCGCGAGCGTCCCTGCAGCTCCATCGAGTAGCCCGGCGGCAGCAGCTCGGCGGCGAGCGCGCGCACCTTGTCGACCGCCTCGCCGAGCGGCACGGTGGGGTTCGAGTAGAAGTTGGCGGAGTACTGCAGCGCGAAGCGGTTGATCACGGCCGGTCCGACGATGTCGACCGGGTGCGCCACCGTGTCGAGGCGCACCATCTGTCCGTCGCGGGTGCGAAGGAAGATGCGCCGGAGGTCGTCGGCCGAGGTGATCGTGCCCTCGGCCGCCTTGACGCGGATGTCGTAGCGGTCGCCGTCGCCCGGGTCGTCGCTGTACTTCGCGACGTCGACGCCGCCCGCGAGCATGTTCACCGCGTAGGCGATGTCGGTCGTAGTGAGGCCGATGTCGGCGGCCCGCACGCGATCCACGTCGAGACGGATCTGCGGCAGGTCGAGCTGCAGGTCGAGGTCGACGCGGCCGAACCCGGGCGACGCGTTCATGCGCTTCACCACGTCGTTGGCGAGCCCGGCGATCGCGCCGAGGTCCGGGCCGACGATCGAGAACTGCAGCATCTCGCCGCGCGTGCCACCGACCGGCGAGGGCGAGGAGGCGAAGGCGAGCACGCCCGGGATCTGCGCCAGCTCGGCCTGGATCGTCTTGACGAACTCCTGCTGCGAGACGCTGCGCTCGTTGCGGGGCACCATGGTCACGAAGGCCATGCCCGAGTTGACCTGCCCGGTGCCGCCGAAGCCGATACCGATGAACGCGGACTTGACCTCCGGGTGCGCGCGGACGGCGCGGTCGATCTCCTCGACGAGCCCCTCCATGGCCGTTCGGCTGGTGCCGAGCGGCGCGCGGAAGTTCACCATGAAGCGCCCGTCGTCTTCCTCCGGGATGAAATCCTTGCCGACGCGCGAGAAGAAGAACCCGCTCGAGAGCACGACGGCGAGTGTGGCGACGAGCACCTTGCCACGGTGCGCGAGGATCCAGCGGAGCGCGCCGCGGTAGCCCGCGTCGAGTCCGTCGAGCAGTTGGCCGAGCGTCTCGTACAACCGGCCGTGCTTCGGCCGGATGTCGAGGAAGCGCGAGCACAGCATCGGCGTCAGCGTGAGCGAGACGAACAGCGACACCAGCACGCCCACGGTCACCACGACCGCGAAGGACTGGAAGAACCGCGCGACGATGCCCTCGAGGAACAGCACCGAGCCGAAGATCGACACGAGCGTCAGGCTGGCTGCGATCACCGCGAATCCGACCTGCTCGGTGCCCTCGATGGCGGCGGTCTTGCGGTCGAGTCCGGGCGACTCCTCGCGCCGGCGGTAGATGTTCTCGAGCACGACGATCGCGTCATCGACCACGACGCCGATCAGGAGGAGCAGCCCGAGCAGCGACATCTGGTTGAAGGTGAGCCCGAGGAAGTACATCGCCGCGATGGCGCCGAGCAGCGACACCGGGATGGCTGTGGCGATGATCAGCGTCGAGCGGAAGTTGCGCAGGAAGAACCAGACGACGAACGCGGCGAGCAGCGTGCCCTCGACGAGATGGTCCTCGAGCGATGCAACGATCTTGCGGATCGGGGTCGAGTCGTCGGAGGAGACGCTGAGCGTCATGCCGGCGGGCAGCTGCGGCAGGATGTCCGCGTCGAGCTTGCGGCGGATGTCGTCCACCAGCTGCACGGTGTTGTAGTTGCTCACCTTGACGATGCCGATGCCCACCGCCGGCTCGCCGTTGAAGCGCAGCATCGCGCGGTCGTCGGCGAGCGCGTCCTCGATGCCCGCCACGTCCCTGAGGCGGATCGGCGCCCCGTCGGCGTAGCGGACGATCATTTCGCCCAGGGCGGCGGGGCTGTGGAACTCGAGGTCGAGCTTGATCAGGTTCTCGTTCGGCCCGCTCACCAGGAACCCGCCCGGCATCTGCACGTGCTCGTTGCGGAACGCGGCGCGGATGTCATGGGCCGTGACGCCGAGGGCGGCCATGCGTTCCGGCTGCACGTCCACGCGGATCGTTCGCCGCCGTTCGCCGCCGATGTAGACCTGGCCGACGCCGTCGATCGTCTCGAGCTTCTTCTTGATGACCTGACGCGCGTACTGGTTCAGCTGTTGCGGGGTACGGTCACCCTGCAGTGACAGCCACATCACGGCCGAGGCACCCACCTCGACCTTGAGGACCACGGGCGGGTCGGCGTCGTCGGGCAGCTGCCGCAGCACCTGGTTCACCTTCGCCTGAGTTTCCGAGAACGCGACGTCGATGTCCTTCGCGAGGTCGAAGGTGAGCACCACGTTCGAGACGCCCGGCGAGGAGCGCGACTGGATGAAGTCGATGCCCGGCACGCTGTTCACGGCCGTCTCGATGATGTTGGTGACGCTCGCGTCGACGATGTCGGGGTTCGCGCCCGGCAGCACCGTGGTCACCGAGATGACCGGGAACTCGATGCGCGGGAAGCGGTCGACGCCGATGCGGTTGTAGGCGACGATGCCGAAGAGGACGAACACGATGTTCGCCATGAGCGCGAACACGTGGCGGCGGACGGAGAGTTCGGCGAGCTTCATGGCGCGGTCAACCGGTCTCGCGCACGGTCACGAGCGCGCCGTCGGTGAGGAAGCCGGCGCCCGACACCGCCACCGTCTCGCCCGTCTCGAGGCCGGCGAGGATCTCCACCCGCCTCGCGTCGCGGATGCCCACCGTGACCTTGCGCTCGGCGACCTTGTCGCCGCTCACCACGTAGACGACTTCGCCGGCCGGTCGCCGGACCACGGCCGCCGCCGGCACCACGATGCCTTCGCGCGAGGCGAGCACCACGCGCGCGTTCAGCGTCCCGCCCGGCGGCCAGTCGGTGCCCGCCGGCAGCTGCACGAGGGCCTCGAACGCACGGTTGTTGGTGCCCACCATCGGGCGCACCTCGGTGATGGTGCCGGTGACCGTCGCACCCGCGCGGGCTGGCTGGTCGAGCGTGACGGCGAGGCCCGGCCGCAGCTGGCCCGAAAGGCGCTCGGGGAAGGGCAGCACCGCGCGCAGCTGCCCCGTGCCCACGATCGTGACGATGGGCGTCCCGGGCGACACGTAGTCGCCGACGGAAATCAGGCGCCGCTCGACGATCGCGTCGACCGGGCTCTTCACCCGTGTGCGGTCGAGGCGATATTCCGCCTCGGCCAGGCGCGCCCGGGCGTCGTTCAGCTCGGCCTCGCGTGCGCTCTGCTGGGCCACGGCTTCCTCGAGCATGCTCTCCGAGACGGCCTTGGAGCGCAGTTCCTGGTAGCGCTTCACGGTGCGGCGCTGGTTCTCGAGCAGGGCCTCGAGGCGGTCGACGCTCGCGCGCGCGGAGGCGACCGCCAGGCGCTGCGGCTCGCCGTCGAGCTCCGCGAGCACCTGCCCCGCCTTGACGACGCTGCCGCCGTCGACGAGCAGCCGCACGACGCGGCCCGACGTCTCGGCCGCGAGTGCCGGCGATGCCACGGCTTCGAGCCGGCCGACGGTGGGCTCGACCGCGTCCACGCGCTCATGGGTTGCCTGCGCGACGGTGACGGGCGTGCGGCGCACGTTCGGCTTGCCGTCCCCCGCATCCCTGCCGCAGGCGGCGACGAGCAGCGCCGCGGCGGCGAACGCGGTAACGAACAGTGTCCGGCGAAGGCGATTCATGGCTTCTTCCTCGAGGCGGGCGTCGGCCGGGGCTCGAGCCCGTGGTAGATGAGCCGCGCGAATTCGGCGGCATAGCGTTCTGGGTCGCCGGCGACGGCGAGGTCCGGGTGGCGCCGCGTGATGGCCGACGTCTGCATCAGGAGCCAGCTCGTGCAGAGCAGCACGAACGCGGCGAGGCCCGGGTCGGCGTCGGCGCGTACGCGTCCGCGCGCCTGGGCACGCTTGAGGGCCTCGACGACCAGCGAGAAATTCTGCGCCATCGCACTGCCGGTGGCCGTCTCGCGGGTCGCGGTCGAGCCCTCGGCGAATTCGCGCATGACCAGGCGCATCGTGCCGCGCAGCCGTGCGAGCCGCTGCACGTGCGCCGCCGCGAACCGCCTGAGTCCCTCCTCGGGCTCCTCGTCCTGTTCGAGCAGCGGGACCAGCTGCTCGCGGAAGCCGACGATGGCTTCGCCGATCAGCGCGTCGTACAGGGCGCGCTTGCTGCGGAAGTGATGGAACACCGTGGCCTTGCTCACGCCCGCGGCCTCGGCGACCTCCGCCATCGACGTGCCGGCGTAGCCGTGTTGTGCGAAGAGCCGGCCGGCGGCGCGGACGATGCGGCGGGCCCCGGGCGCCCGGGGCGGGGAACTGCGTGCGATCGTGGCCATCGCGCGAGGTTACCACTGACCGACCGATCGGTCAGTCTCCGTGCGCGCGGCCCGGGTACCGGGTGGCGCCCCCAGCCCCGCATCGGATCCGGCGGAGCTCGGCTGAATAGTCAATAAAAACAATCAGCTGCGAGCCCGGCCGGCACTGCCACATTCCCGCCACTGCCACATTCCCGCATTGCACGCCGGCCCGGCGGGGCGCACGGTGTTTACAGGGACCACGACAGCGGAGGTTGCCATGAGCCGGTTCCGTATCCTCGTTGCCGACCAGGCCGAGGCCATCTTCTACGACCTGCCGTCCATCGGGGCTGTGCCGCGCGAAGTGGCGCGCATCAGTGATCCGTTGGCCCACCTGCATGATCGCGACCTCATGAGTGACCGCCCGGGCCGGGCCTACGAGAGCTTTGGCGGTGCCCGACACGCGATCGAGCGTGAGGAGGATCCGCGGCAGCGCGAGGCCCAGCGCTTTGCGCGGCGCATCGCCAGACGTCTCGACGAGTCGCGTCGCAAGGGCGAATTCGAGCGGCTGCTGGTCGTCGCCGGGCCGCAGTTCCTCGGGATGCTGCGTGCGGCGATGTCCCGGCCGACCAAGGCTCTCGTCGCCCACGAGATCCACAAGGACCTCGTGCACGGGCCGGTCGAGGTGCTGCGCGAGCACCTCGAGGCGCTGGCGAACGAAGAGGCGGCCTGACGGCGATCAGCTGACGGCGCAGCAGTGCTCGACCTCGCGGGCCGGGCGCGGCCCGCCGTCGCCCGCCGTGCTCACGACCGCGCCGCGTGCGGTCCCGGCGCGGTACACCGTACACCCCTTGAGGCCCAGCGCGTGGGCCCGCTCGAGCACCCCGGCCAGCGCGGACCGGGGTGCGTCCGCTGGCAGGTGAATGGTCTTCGAGATCGCTCCGTCCACCCACGGTTGCAGCGCGGCCTGCATGGCGAGGTGCGCGTCCGGCGAGAGTTCGCGCGACGTGACGAACGCCCCGGGCAGCGGCGCCTCGCCGCGCAGCGAGCGCCACAGCCGCACGGCGTGATCCTCGACCGCGAACTCGACGCCGCGTCCCACGCGATCCAGCACGCGGCGGCTGGCCTCGAACTCGAAGATCGGCTCGACGCCGCTCGAGACGTTGCCCGCGAGCAGGCTGATCGTGCCGGCGGGCGCCACGACCGTGAGGTGGCTGTTGCGGATGCCTGTCTCCGCTATCCGGTGGCGCAGCGCGTCGGGGAGTCGCCGCAGGAAGGCACCGTCGAGGTACGGCTCGCGCTCGAACGCCGGGAACGGCCCCTTCTCGCGGGCGAGGTCCGCGGAAGCCGAATAGGCCGCCAGGCAGATCGCGCGCATCGCGCCGGCTGCCGCGTCGCGTGCGGCTGGCGAGTCGTATCGGAGGCCGAGCATGGCGAGCGCGTCGGCGAGACCGGTGACCCCGAGCCCGACCCGGCGCGTGTCGCGGGCGACGGTGGCCTGCTGAGGCAGCGGAAAGCGAGTGACCTCCAGCACGTCGTCGAGGAAGCGGACCGCGAGACCTGCATCGGCCGCGAGCGCGTCGAGGTCGAGCGCGGCGCTGGTCGTGAAGGGCGACCTCACGTACCCGGCCAGGTTGAGCGAGCCCAGGTTGCACGCGCCGTAGGGCGGCAGCGGCACCTCGCCGCAGGGGTTGGTCGCGGTGAGCGTCTCGCGCCAGCCGAGATTGTTCTCCCGGTTGATCGTGTCGACGAACAGCACGCCCGGTTCGGAGGTCTCGTACGCGCAGTCGAGCAATCGCTCCCAGAGCTGCCGTGCCGGGATCGTGCGGATCGCATCGACCGCGCCCGTGGGATGCACCAGCCGCCAGGCTGCGTCACGGCGCACGGCATCGAGGAAGCGGTCCGTCACCTGCACCGACAGGTTGAAGTAGTGCAGGGCCGAGGGGTCGCGTTTCGCCTCGATGAACTCGATGATGTCCGGGTGATCGACGCGCAGGGTGGCCATCATCGCGCCGCGCCGGCTGCCGGACGCCATGACCGTCGCACACATCGCGTCCCACACGTGCATGAAGGACACCGGTCCCGAGGCGATCGTGCCGGCCGTCGCGGCGGAGGCTCCCCGCGGGCGCAAGGTCGAGAAGTCGAGCCCGATTCCGCCCCCGAGCTGCAGCGTGACGGCAGACTCCTGCAACGCCGAGAAGATGCCCGGCATCGAGTCCTCGATGCGACCCATCACGAAGCAGTTGAGCAACGTGACCGAGCGCCCGGTGCCCGCGCCGGCGAGGATCCGCCCGCCCGGCAGGAAGCGCCAGTCCTCGAGCAGGGCCGCGAAGCGCCGCGACCACTCGGTCGCGCCCGAGGGCTCCGCGGCCGCGACGGCTCGCGCGACCCGCTCGCGGGTGCCGCGCAGGTCGGCGTCGCCGGGCGGGTCGTCGCCCGTCCAGCGGTAGCGCTGGGCCCACACCCAGCGCGCGAGATCGTCCTGGCGCGCGGTCATCGTCGGTACGCAGGGTAACCGTCGAAGCAATCCCAGGCCGGCCGTCCCGGGCCGGGCAGCCGTATGTGCCGCGGCGGGACGCCGGCATTCTGTGACGCGCCTCCCGCCGGCCGGGCACACCATTGGTGCGGCGCGCCCGACAGAGCATACTCTTGCGCCGATGACTACCGTTCTGCTGGCCTACGAACGAGATCAGGACCTGGCGGCGATCGAGACGCTGCTCCAGTCCCGCGGCCATCACGTCCATCGGGCGCACACGGGACTCGAGGCGCTCGAGCTCGCGCGTCACGAGCGGCCCCAGGCGGTCGTGAGCGACGTGCAACTGCCGCTCGTCGACGGATTCGCGCTGTGCCGGCGGCTCAAGGAAGACCCGCTGCTGCATCACCTCCCGGTCTTCCTGCTGTCCTTTCGGATAGAGGGTCCGAAGTACGAGGCGTTCGCGGCGGAAGTGGGCGCCGAGCGCTTTTTCCCCCGCGGTTCGACGCTCGAGGAGCTGGCCGTCGCCATCGACGGGCTCAAGACAGGGTCGGACACGATGCGCATGCCGGCGCTCGTGCCGGAACTCCTCGACCGGCGCGAGCAGGACCGTCGCCGCGTCGCCGACCTCGAGCGGCAGGTGAAGGAGCTCGAGACCACCAACCGCCTGCTCGCCGTCGCCGAGCGCGTCGCGCGGCAGAAGGCGGAACAGGACTCGCGCGAGCGCACGGAATCCGCGGCGTCGAGTGCGAAGCGCATCGAGGAGCTGCAGGCCCGCCTGCAGGAGCTCGAGGCGCGGCAGCGGGAACTCTCCGCGGCCGAGTCGCAGGCGCGCGACGCGGCCGAGGAGTCGCGGGCCGAGCTCGCGCGCATCGCGGCGCTCGAGGCGCGTCTCTCCGAGCTCCAGAACGCCCGCGCGCTCGCGCAGGCCGCAGCGACCGATTCGGAACGCGTGTTCACGGCGCAGCCGGTGCCCACGCTGCTCACTGACATGGAAACGCAGCAGGTGCGGGCCGCGAACGATGCGGTGGCCGCGTTGCTCGGTGTGTCGCCCGACGAGCTTCCCGGACGCACGCTCGCCGACCTGCTGCCGGGGTATGCGCCGGGCGACGATCCGGCGCGGCCGGTCGACGTCGAGATCGCCCGCCCGGACGGCACGCCCGCGATCCTCGAACTCAGGCGCGTGTCGGTTTCGTATGCGGGCCGGCCCTGCTGGCTCAGCATCGCGCGTGACGTGACGCTCGAGCGCTCCGAGCGAGCGGCGCAGGTGGTGGCCGCCGCGCGCGCGACGGCGCTGGAGGACGCGCCGGTCGGTGCGTGCGTGGTCGACATGGCGGGCCAGATCGAGCATGCGAACCCTGCATTCCACGCGCTGATCGGGCTCGAGCCCGGGCAGGCCGACGGCCGGCCGCTCCGGGACTTCGAGACCGGCGCCGCCGGCGAGCAGACCATCCGCAGCGTCGCCATCGGCAGTTCCGGGCAGCTGACCCAGGAGTCACGCTGGCGGCGGGCCGACGGCTCGATCTTCGACGCCGAGGTCGCCTCCACCGTGACCGGCCGCGGGCGGGTCCTGCTCGTCCGCGACGTCTCTGCGCGCCGCCGCGCCCAGGAGCGCGCCGAGGTCGAGATGAAGCGCGTCTCGGCGCTGCTCGAGCTCGCGCAGCACGCGCACGGCTACACGGAATCGGAGACGCTTGCACGGGCCATCGAGCTCGCGCAGCAGCTCACGGCGGCCGAGGCGGCCTACATCTTCCTCGCGACGTCCGACGCCGGCCAGTTCGAGCTGGCCATGCGGCGGGACGGCGCATCCTCCACGGAGGAGCTCTCGGTGCTCACGCGCTGGCGCGGACTGCCGCCGGCCGACACCGCGCTCTACGACTGCCTGAGCTCGCAGCGGCCCGTGCTGCGCGAGGGAACGGAGGGCACCGGCGGCCTGCGCCAGGCCGGACTGCCGGGCGCGCTTCACCGCCAGCTCGCCGTGCCGATGCTCGACGGCGGGCGGCTCGCGGGCGTCCTGCTGCTCGCGAACAAGTCCGTCGCCTTCGACGAGGACGACCAGCGCCACGCGACCCAGGTCGCCGAATCGCTCGCGCGGCTCATGCGCCGGCGCCGGTCGGACGCCGAGGTCGTGAGCGCCATGGACCACATGGAGCGGGTCATGCTCGCGACCGTCGAGGCGCTCGGCGCGCTCTCCGAGTCGCAGGACGTGCTCAAGAATGGCCGCGCGAAACGCGTCGCCGAACTCGCCAGCGGCATCGGCACGGCGCTCGGGCTGCCCGGTCACTCGGTACGCGGCCTGCGCGTGATGGGCCAGCTGATCGACGTCGGCATGCTGCAGGTGCCCCGCGAACTCCAGTGGCGCCCCGGTGCGCTCACTCCAGCCGAGTTCGAGCTCGTGAAGACGCACGCCGAGCGCGGCTTCGAAATCCTGCGGCGGATCGAATTCCCCTGGCCGGTGGCCGAGGCGGTACGCCAGCACCACGAGCGGCTCGACGGCTCGGGTTACCCGCGCGGCCTGCGCGGCGACGACATCCTGCTCGAGGCGAGGGTCGTCGCGGTCGCGGATGCGGTCGAGGCGATGCTTGCGCCGCGGCCACAGCGGGCCGCGCTCTCGCTCGCCTCCTGCATCGAAGAACTGCAATCCCAGGCCGGACGCCGCTACGATGCGCGGGTGGTCAAGGCCTGCGTGAAGCTCCTCAGGGAGCGCCAGGCACAGCCGGAGCCCGAGGCGCCGGCCGGCCAGCGAATCGCCTGAGGCGCGTGGATGCAGCTGGAGTTCTTCGGGGCAGCCGGTGAGGTCACCGGCTCCTGCCACGTCATTGAATGCGGCGGCCGCCGGCTGCTGCTCGACTGCGGCCTGATCCAGGGCGGGCCTGCCCCGGACGAGCGCAACCGCCAGCCGTTCCCTTTCGCCGCCGCGGACGTCGACGCGGTCGTGCTGAGTCACCCGCACATCGATCACTGCGGCCGGCTGCCGCTCCTCCACCGGCGCGGCTTTCGCGGACCGGTCTTCGCCACGCCCGCCTGCCGCGACCTCGCGCGCATCCTGCTCATGGACAGCGCGGCGATGCAGGCAAGGGACGCGGAGCGCGAGACCCGCAAGCGCCAGCGAAGTGGCCGCGGGCCGGTCGTCGAGCCGCTCTACACGGCCGACGACGCCGAGGCGGTGCTCGGCCTCATCCGGACCGTGCCGTACCACCGCGATCACGAGGTCCTGCCGGGCGTGACGCTTACCTTCCGCGATGCGGGCCACATCCTCGGCTCGGCCAGCGTCTGGCTGCGACTCTCTGAAGGCGGTCTCGAGCGGTCGCTCGTATTCAGCGGCGACCTCGGCCAGTACGACTCGCCGATCCTGTGCGATCCCGAGGCCGGGCCGCGGGCCGACCTCGTGCTGCTCGAGAGCACGTACGGCGGCCGGCTGCACCGCGACCGCCCGGCGACGCTCGTCGAGTTCGGCGAGATCCTGCGCGCCGCGCGCCGGGACGGCGGCAACGTGCTCATCCCCGCGTTCGCGGTCGGCCGCAGCCAGGACATCCTCTACGAGATGGGCACGCATTTCGATGCGTGGGACCTCGCGGACTGGCGCATATTCCTCGACAGCCCGATGGCGATCGACGCGTCGGAGGTCTACTGGCGGCACCCGGAACTCTTCGACGAGGAGGCGCGCGAGATGAAGCTTCGATCGAGGGCAATGCCGGCGCTGCCGAACCTGACGCTCTGCCGCAGCATCGAGGAGTCCATGGCCATCAATCGCATGCCGGGCGGAGCGATCGTGATCGCCGGCAGCGGCATGTGCACCGGAGGCCGCATCGTGCATCACCTGAAGCACAACCTGTCGCGCCCGGAGTGCGACGTGATCTTCACCGGCTTCCAGGCCGCCGGGACACTCGGCCGTGCGATCGTCGACGGTCGCGCGGAGGTGCGCATCCACGGCAGCCCGGTGCGGGTCGCCGCGCGCGTGCACACGCTCGGCGGATTCTCCGCCCACGGCGACCAGGCCGACCTGCTGCGCTGGTACGCGGGTGTCGGAGGGCGACCGCCGGTGTGGCTCGTGCACGGTGAGACGGAATCCTCCGAGGTGCTGCGCGACGTGCTGCGCGCCTCGGGCGCGACGGCGGAGGTCGCGCGACCGGGACTTTGCGTCGACCTGGGGGCTGCGGCGTGAGGCGGGCGCTGGCGGGAGCCATCAATGCGCGGCCGCAGGAACTCGCCGGCGCCATGGCCGCGTTCTGCTGCGCGTTCTTCATGTTCTCGTCGTACTCCATCCTGCGGCCGATCCGCGAGACGATGGGGCTCACCTCGGGCCTCGAGACCCTGCCCGCGCTCTTCTGGGGCACCTTCGCGGGGATGCTGCTCGTGCAGCCGGTCTACGGCTGGCTCACCTCCCGCTACCGGCGCTCGGCGTTCCTGCCCTGGGTGTACCTGTTCTTCGTCGCGAACATCCTCGGCTTCTACGCCTGGTTCAACCTGCAGGCGGACCACACCTGGATCGCGCGCGCCTACTTCATCTGGCTCAGCGTCTTCGTGCTGTTCGTGGTGGCCGTATTCTGGAGCCTGATGGCCGACGTCTTCACGCGCGAACAGGCGGGGCGCCTCTTCGGCTTCATCGCGGCGGGCATCAGTCTCGGCGGCCTGAACGGGCCGTTCCTCGGCAAGCAGCTCGCCGAGCCGCTCGGCACGATCAACCTGCTGCTGGTCTCGGCGGTGCTGCTCACCGGGTCGCTCGGCTTCATGCTGCTCGTACTGCGCTGGCACCGTGCGCACGGCGAGAACGCGATACAGGGCGCCGACCGCGACGAGAAGCTCGGCGGCACGGCGCTCGCGGCGTTCCGCCAGGTGCTCGAGTCGCCGTACCTCGCGCTGATCGCGGTGTTCGTGTTCCTGCTCACCTGGGTCTCGACGTTCCTCTACCTCGAGCAGCAGGCCATGGTGGCCAACGCGTTCGCCGACCGGGACGCCCGCACGGCGTTCTTCAGCACCATCGACTTCTGGGTGCAGGCGGGCTCGCTCGTGACGCAGCTCTTCCTGTTCGGGCGGCTCTTCCGCTGGTTCGGCTTCCGTGCCCTGATCGTCAGCATCCCGGTGCTGATGACGGCGGGTTACGCCGTGCTCGCGACCGTCCCGACCTTCGCCGTCCTGATCGGCGTGATGATGGTCCGGCGCATCGGCGAGTACTCGATCACGCGGCCGTCGCGCGATGCGCTCTACACGGTGGTGACGCGCGAGGAGAAGTACAAGGCGAAGAGCCTGATCGATACCTTCGTCTACCGCGGCGGCGACGCGACGGCGGCGTCCGTGCACGCCTTCGTGAAGGCGACGTTTGGCCTCGGGGTGAGCGGCATCGCGTGGGTCGGTGCCGGCATCGCCGGCGTCTGGGCGCTGGTCGCGTGGGTCCTCGGCTCGCGCTACGGCGGCCTCAGCCGTCGACGTTGAAGCGCAGCGTCACGTAGGAACGGCGCGGCACGGGCTGGCCGTTCGCGAGGCGCGGACGGTAGCGCCAGCTGCCCACGGCCTGCGTCGCGGCCGACTCGAAGACGCCGCGCGGCTCGGCGGCCACCACTTCGACGTCACGCACGGTGCCGGTCTCGGTGATCGTGAAGATGAGTTCCACCCAGCCTTCTGTGCCGCTGCGCAGCGCAGCGGCCGGGTAAATCGGATCGGTGGCGTAGACGCGATCCATCGCGTCGGCCGGCAGCGCGAACGCGCCGACCGTGCCCGACTCCTGCGCCTGTGCCGGCGCTGCGGCGACGGAGGACGCGGTGGCCATGGTCGCTTCCGGGCGCGAGTTCGAGACGTAGCCCGCGGTCGGCAGCGACGGCACGGGGCGACCGGGGCTCAGTACGCCGGCGCGTCTATGCGCCGCGAACGACGCACGCGCCGCGAGGTCGGCGGAATTGCTGATGCGTGGCGCCAGGGGATCGGGCCGGATCGCAGCCGAGCCCGTGCCGCGGGTCGCACGCGGCGCTGCCTCGCGCGAGGGCCCCATCGCCCGCGATACGGACGGCGGCGCTGCACGTGTGCCGGCGTCGGCGGTCCCATCCACGCCCTGGCGGCCCGCAAGCAACTCGGGCGGCAGGGGCGGGAGCGGCGGCAGGGGCGGGTCGAGCAGGCCGGCGAGCCGTTCCGTGCCGGCGTGATCCGGTGCCACGGCCTGCAGTCGCGCAAGCAGGCGCTCGGCCTCGTCGCGATCACTGGCATCGGCCGCCCGGCGAGCCTCTTCGACGACGCGGAAGACGGTGCGGTCGAGGCCTCGAAGCGCCTCGGGCTGAGTCGGCTCCGCGAGCAGCACGGCGGCGTAGAGGTCGAGGGCGTTGCGTCCGGCCGGCGACTCGAAGCGACCGGCCTCGAAGGCGGCGCGGGCACGCGAGAGGACGGGATCGGCCTGCGGCGCCGAGTCGACCGCGGTGGGTCGCGCAGTCGCGAGCCGGGCGTCCTGGCTGGCGGGCATCCGTCGTTCGCCCTGTGTCGCGAGCAGGCCGAGCACGGTGGCGAAGGTCGCGACGCCGGCTGCGACGAAGACCCACTTGCGCGAGTCCGCCCGCTTCGGCAGCACGGTGGACAGAGGCAGGAGTGGCGCCCGTGTGCGCGATTCGCGCCGCTCGACGTGGCAGCGGATCGCTGCGTGCAGGAACATGCCCGCCCGCTTCGCGCTGAGCGGCTTGTGCATGAATCGGTAGACGAGGCCTTCGCTGATCAGCTGCGCGAGCAGCGCCTCGTCCTCGCGACGCCCGGCGACGACCATCACGACGTCCGGGAACTGCTCGGCGATCTGCTCTACGAGCGAGGCTGGGCGGGTCGATACCGCGGCCATGTCGAGCAGCAGCACGCCGCACTTGCCGGTGAGCAGCAGGTCGACCGATTCCTCGGCCGAGCGCGCGCGCCAGACCGGGTTGCGTTCGCCGATGGCACCCTTGATCGCGTCGAACAGCACGAGGTCGGCGGACAGCACGACCACGTCCACGAGGACGCCGGGATCGCGCGTCTCGGCCACGGGCTCGGGCCCTCGCGGTTGGGTGGTGCCTTGCATCCCGTGAATTGCGCTACAAGCCCGGCCGCGGGTCCACCGCCGGGATGCAAAAACCTGAGCCAATTCAAAGTTCAGGCACCGGATCGCCCGATTTCTGGACCGAGTCCAGCCGCGCGCGGGTCGATGGCAGTGCGTACGCCCCGGACTCGACATAAATCCACCCCGCGAGCATGATCGCCCGCAGTCGAGCAGAAGGCCGGATCACCGGTCCACACGGAGCACGATGACGCCGGTCAGTTTCACGTCGCGGGTCGCCGCGGAGCATCGCGCAACACTCGAGCAGTTGCTGTTCTTCAATGCCTGCCAGGACCGCGTCACCAGCGGGATCGTGGACGCGATCGACAAGTTCGGCTCGCCCGAAATCCAGGGCGACGACGGCTGGCTCCGTGTCAAGGTACCGGGGCTGCCAGACGTGCAGTCGCTGTTCGTCGTCGAGCAGTCGACGGGCCGGCCGGTTGGAGTCGCGGTCTATACCCGGGCCGACCTCGAGCACGTCACGGTGCTGCACGTCGGGCTCGCCGAGGAGTACTGCTCCGGCGGCGAGCGCGAGCACGTCAACCTGCTCCTGCGGCTCATGAAGGAAATCCGTCGTTCCTCCAAGCGCGTCAAGGGCGTGCGCCGCCTGAGCGTGCACTACGGTACGCAGCGCACCCGCGTCCAGGCCTGATCAGCCGCGCGGCTCTCCGAGCAGGTCGCCGATCATCATCCGCACGGCCTTCACCTGCGCGCCCGACCTGAGGGCGAAGTTGTCGCCCTCGTAGCCCCACCAGTCCCAGCACCCCATCGGGTTCAGTGGCTGGTAGCTCGCCTCGATCTGCGGGAAGAGCAGCACCACACGGTTCGCCGCGGCGGCCTCGAGGTAACCGGAGCCGAGCACGAATTCGCGCCCGACGAGCGACGCGCCCTGCTTGCAGCCGTGGAAGACGACGTGCAGCCGGCACTTCGGGCCGTCGTCGCCGCGGCACTCGCGTGGCACGAAGATGAGGCCCTTGTCCGCGAGGCCGCCGCTGCCCGACGCGCGGGCGTAGGGCGTCTGGTCGAAATCGGCGAGTTCGCCCTCGGCCGGCTTGCGCCCTGCGCTCATCGGACCGTAAAGGTGTGCGAGCAGCTCCGTGGCGCCGTCGTAGCCGCAGTTGCCGACGAACGGCGCCTCGGTCACGTCGCAGGCCTTCGCGTCCGTGCGCGCGCTCGGAAACGTGTGGCCGGCCCGGTCGAGTTCCACCCGCGCGACGTTCGCCGGGTCGACGAGTGCCTCGTAGTACTCCTGCAGCGCGTCGGCGACCGGCTTCCGGACGTACGGGTCGAGGGCACCGCGGAAGATCCACACGCGGTCGCCGGCGAGTCCCGTGATCGGATCGACCGCGCCGTCGACGGCGAGCTGGCTCGTGAGCTCGACGAGGTTCGCGGTCGGGATCGGCTCGTCGGCTTTCATGCAGCGGCCGAGCGAGTGGCGGATCGAGCCCGCCGAACAGTTGTAGGGCACGCCCGCCACGAGCGCCGCGCCGTTCACGAGGCTCGAGTGCGCGACGTGGAGCTGCGTGGCCATGGCCGCGCCCGACGACAGCCCGGACACGGTGACCGACGACGGTTCGAGCGGCAACGGCTCGAGGCGCCCGGAATCGGCGGCCGGCTGGCCGCAGGCGGCGAGCGCGGCCGTGGCCGCGAGCAGCGTGCCGAGAAGCGGCCCCCGCCTGGTGTCCTGGCCCGGCATCCATCGTGTTCCCGTCAAGGCTGCGCTCTCCCCTTCGTCGTTCACTACTGCGCCGTCCAGCCGCCGTCCACGGCGATCCACTGCCCGGTCACGTTCCGCGCCACGTCGCTCGCGAGGAACTCGACGATCCCGCCGAGTTCCTCGAGCGTGACGAACGCACGCTTGGGCATGGGCTTCAGCATGATCTCGTCCACGACCTGTTGCTCGGGAATGCCGTGCGAGCGCGCCTGCGCCGCGATCTGCGCATCGACGAGCGGCGTGCGCACATAGCTCGGGCAGATGGTGTTGATGGTCACGTCGGTGTCCGCGGTCTCGAGCGCGACGGTCTTCGCGAAGCCGATGAGCCCGTGCTTCGCGGCGACGTAGGCGCTCTTGTACGGCGAGGCCACCAGCGAGTGGATCGAGCCCACGTTCACGATGCGCCCGAACCCGCGCCGCCGCATTCCGGGCAGCACGGCACGCGTCAGCATCGCGCTGCCCGTGAGCATCACGGCGATGAGCGTCTCCCAGCGTTCGCGCGGGAATTCCTCGAGCGGGGCGACATACTGAAGTCCCGCGTTGTTGACCAGCAGGTCGGGTCCGCCGGGCTCGAGGGCCGCGACCGCCGCGTCGATGCTCTCCTGCGAGGTGACGTCGAGACCCAGGGACGTCGCGACGAAGCCGCGTGCGACCAGCGCCTCCGCCTCGCGGGCCGCCGCCGCCGCGTCGAGATCCGTCAGGCACACCGCGTGACCCCGCGAGGCGAGGTGCTGCGCGATGCCGAGCCCGATTCCGCTCGCCGCGCCGGTCACGAGCGTGCCGAGCGACCTCCGTTCGCGCGTCATCCTCGTGCCTCTGGCGCGCGGCTGCGGGCCCGACGCCCCCGCGCCCCGCACAGTGCGCGGAAGCCGGCGGCGCAGAAAGGCACGAGCCGCCGGTGCACGCTGTCGAGGTCGCTCGACCGGCAGACGCCGCCGGAGAGCTTGTCGATGCGGCCGGTCTCCGCGAACGTCAGCGTGAGGGCGCCCGAGAGGAAGTGATACGCCCAGTAGAGGTCGCGGTCGTCGCAGCCCGGGAGCGCGAGGCGCATCGCCTCGATGAAGCGGTGCACCACCGGGTCAAAGTGGCGCGTCATCAGCACTCCGCCGAACTCGGGCGAGTTGTTCACCTCGGCGATGAGTGCGAAATAGCTCTTCCAGCCGGGGCCGCCGCGACCCGAGCGGTCGAGCAGCGGGTGCGTGAAGGCGTCGATGATCGCCTCGAGCGTCGGCGCGCGCCTGCCGCGGTTGGCGAGCAGGGTGTCGAGCCGCTCGAGCCGCTCGGCGTTCAGGTCCTCGGCGCGGCGCAGGAACACCGCCTCGAGCACCCCCTGCTTGCTGCCGAAGTGATAGTTGGCGAGCGCGACGTCGACGCCCGCGGCGCCGGTGATGTCGCGCACCGACACGCCGTGGAAGCCGCGCGCAGCGAACAGCCGCTCCGCCGCGTCGAGGATGCGGTCGCGCGTCGGCCGCGAGCGCGGCGCCGTGCCGCGCGTGCGTGCGGGGGCTCGTCTGCGTCTGGGCCGGACCGTCGCCATTCTTGTTGCACCGCGGCAGGAATTCGCGTGCCGGGGCGATCCCGGCAGCCCGATTCTGTCCAAGCCGGGGCGGTTGTGCAACGAGCGTTGAAATTCAACGTACGTTCAACTAGATTTCAGCGGTCGTTGAATCCAGGCGCCCGACGCGGCGCCGTCCAGGGGGAACTCATGAGCCAGCTGATTGCCCGGTCGGTGCGTTGCAGCCTCGCTGCGGCCGCCGCGTTCTCGTGCCTGCCGTCGGCCCACGCGCAGCAATCGGCGCCGGTGATGGCGCCCGCGGCCGCGGGTACGCTCGAGGAAGTGCTCGTCACGGCGCGCCGCCGCGAGGAGATCCTGCAGGACGTGCCGATCGCCGTGTCGGTGTTCTCGGCCGAGGAGCTGCGCAAGCTGCAGGCGGAGGACCTTGCGGCCCTGCAGGGTACCGTGCCGAACATGAACCTCGTGCAGGGACGCGGCTCGGCCTCGAGCGCCAACGTCTACATCCGCGGCATCGGCCAGCCCGACGCCCTGCAGACCTTCGACCCCGGCGTCGGCATCTACCTCGACGACGTGTTCATCGCGCGCATCCAGGGCGCGCTCTTCAACCTCTACGACGTCGAGCGCGTCGAGGTGCTGCGCGGGCCGCAGGGCACGCTCTACGGCAAGAACACGATCGCGGGCGCCGTGCGCCTCATCTCGAAGAAGCCGCCGGAGGAACTCGCGGGCCAGCTCGAGGGGCAGTACGGCAACTTCGACTACTTCTCAGCGAAGGGCTACCTCGGCGGTCCGCTCGCCGACAATTTCGGCGCAAGCGTCGCGGGCGTGTACGTCACGCGCAGCGGCGTCACCGAGGATCCGTCCACCGGCAGGGACTACAACGACCTCGACACCGCCGCCGGCCGCGTGATCCTCGAGTGGGACCCGACCGAGAGCGTAAACGTGAACCTCGCCGCGGACTATACGCGGCAGCGCAATGCGCTCAACCTCGGCCGCCCGGAGGCCGCGCTGCTGCAGGTGAACCTGCTCGCGCCCACGCGCCCGAAGGTGCTGCAGCCGGCCCCGACGGCCCCGTGGGACTGGAAGGTCTCCACCTCGTTCAAGGGCAACGAGGGCCAGCAGCTCGACAACTGGGGCGCCGCACTCACGATCGGCTGGGAGATCTCCGACGCCTGGCTGCTCAAGTCGATCACCGCCTACCGCAGCCTCCAGCCCGAGAACTACATCGACATCGACGCGAGCATCTACGAGCTCGGCGACGTCTTCGTCGGCGTCGACCAGGACCAGACCTCGCAGGAATTCCAGTTCCTCTACTCGAGCGACCGGCTCGAGGCGGTCTTCGGCCTCTATTATTTCGGCGAGGACATCACCTCCGACCAGACCGCCTGGGCGGACGACTTCCTCACGCTCGGCACGCTGCCCCTGACCTTCACGCGCACCGTGAACGACGATCTGAACACCGACAGCTACGCGGCGTTCGGCCAGGCGACCTGGCGGTTCACCGACGCGCTGTCCGGCACGATCGGCCTGCGCTACACGGACGAGAGCAAGGACTACTGGCGCACGACCTCGACGTTCTCGAACCTGCCGGCCCTGGTCGGCACCTTCGAGTACGAGGACGACGAGAGCTGGACCGCGTGGACCCCCTCGTTCGCGCTCGACTACCGGATCAACGAGCAGTCGATGGTGTACGCGAGTGCGGCGGAGGGCTTCAAGAGCGGCGGCTTCAACGGCCGGGCCAACACGCCGGGCGAAACCGGGTCGTACGATCCGGAGTACGTGTGGACCTACGAGCTCGGTACCAAGAACACGCTGAGCGACGGCCGCATGCGGCTCAACTTCAACGTGTTCTACAGCGACTACACGGACTTCCAGGCACGCGTCTCGGAGGTCGTGAACCCGGACTCCCCGACGCCCACGTTCAGCTTCCCGGTGCTGAACGCCGGCGCGCTCGACATCTACGGCGCGGAGCTCGAGTTCGCCTACGTGCCGATCGACGGCCTGAACCTCCAGGCCCAGATCGGCTACCTGCATGCCGACTATCGCGAATTCACGGCGACGGTGCGCGGTCCGGACGGCAAGCCGGTCGAGGTGGACCGCTCGAAGGAGGAGCCGCCGTTCGCACCCGAGTGGACGGCGCGTCTCGGCGCCGCCTACACCTTCAACCTGGCGGAGCGGGGCGGCCTCACGCTCTCGGCGGATGCGCTCTACCGCGCGAAGCAGTGGCTCTCCGTCGACAACCGCGACGTGCTGACCCAGGACTCCTACGCGCTCATCAACGCGCTGCTGAGCTGGCAGTCGGCGTCGAACGCGTGGTACGCGTCCGCCGGCGTGAAGAACATCACCGACGAGGTCTACAAGGTCGACGCCCAGGAGTTCTCGAGCGTGGGCAACATCCAGACCGCGTATTACGGGGATCCGCGCACGTACCAGATGATCGTGGGTTACCGCTTCTGAGCTGGTTCGCGGCCGATTCCCCGCTGTTTCCCGAGATCGTCGCGCTGCACGGCAAGTGGCAGGGCGGGAAGCCGGCCGTCGTGCAGGACGGCCGGGTCCTTTCCTGGCGCGACTTCGACGCGCACACGAACCGCGTCGCGAACGCGCTCCACGCCCTCGGCGTGCGCCGCGGCGACCGGGTCGCGGTGCTCATGCACAACAGCCTCGAGATGCTCGAAGCGATCTGGGGTGTCATGAAGGCGGGCGCCGTCGTGGTGCCCCTCAACCTCTCGATCACGGATGGCGCCGTCGCGGCCATGGTGGCCGATGCGGCTGCCGTGGCGGTCATCGCCTCCGACGAGCAGTGCCAGCGCATCGAGGCGCTGCGGCCGCGGCTCGGCAGCCTGCTCGCCGAGGGCTGCATCGGCCTCGACCCCGCCGTCCCGATCCCCGGCTGGTCAGCCTACCGCGAGTGGCGCGACGCGGCCGCGGCCGGCGCCCCGCGCGTGGCGATCGCCGACGACGACGAATGCAACATCATCTACAGCTCGGGCACGACCGGCCTGCCAAAGGGCATCGTCCACACCCACCGTCGGCGCCTCGACTGGGCGTACGACCTCGCGATCGCGCTGCGTTACCACTGCGGTGCCCGCACGCTGTGCTCGCTCGGCCTGTACTCCAACATCAGCTGGGCGGGATTCCTCTGCACGCTGCTGGCCGGCGGAACGGTGGTGGTGATGCGGGCGTTCGAGCCCGGCGCACTGCTCGAGACGGTGGAGCGCGAGGGCATCACGCACGGCGCGATGGTCCCGCTGCAGTTCCAGCGCATCCTCGAGCACCCCGGATTCGACCGGCGCGATGTCAGCTCCCTCAGGAGCCTCATGTGCTGCGGCTCGCCGCTCGCCGCGCCGCTCAAGGCCGAGGTCGTCCGGCGCCTGCGCTGTGAACTCATCGAGCTCTACGGCCTCACCGAAGGCCTGATCACCACGCTCGCGCCCGAGGACGTCGAGCGCAAGCTCGCCTCGGTCGGCAAGCCGCTGCCGGGCACGGACATCCGCATCCTGGGCCCGGACGATCGCGACGCGAGGCCTGGCGAGCCGGGGGAGATCGTCGGGCGCGGACGCATCGTGATGGCCGGTTACCACGCACGGCCGGATGCGAATGCCGAGGCCACGTGGGTCGACGAGTGCGGGCGCCGCTGGCTGCGCACGGGCGACGTGGGCCGGCTCGACGAGGAGGGATTCCTCTACATCGTCGATCGCAAGAAGGACATGATCCTGTCGGGCGGGCAGAACGTCTATCCCGCCGACATCGAGGCCGTAATGATCGGGCACCCCGACGTCGACGAGGTTGCCGTCGTGGGCGTGCCGAGCGAGCGCTGGGGCGAGACGCCGCTCGCCGTCGTCGTGCTCCGGCCCGGCGCTGGACGCGACGCGGATGCGCTGCTGGCCTGGACCAATGCGCGAGTGGGCAGGCAGCAGCGCATCAGCGGCCTCGTGTGGCGGGACTCGCTGCCGCGCAACGCGAATGGCAAGATCCTCAAGCGCGAGCTGCGCGCGGAGCTGGCGCGGGCCACGGGCACGCAGGCGGGGTGAATCTTGAGCGAAGTGTCCTGGGTTGATCGTTACTTCACGTCGGCCGACGGACTGCGGTTGTACTACCGCGACTACGCGCCCACCGAGCCGGGCCGCGTGCCCGTGCTGTGCCTGCCCGGGCTCACCCGCAACAGCCGCGACTTCGAGACCATCGCGCTGCGCATCCGGCAGACGCGCCGCGTGCTGTGCGCGGACCTGCGCGGGCGCGGGCTGTCGCAGCACGACCCCGAGTGGCGTAACTACCACCCCGGCACCTACGTCGGCGACATCGCGCGTCTGCTCGCCGACGCGGCCGTGCCGCGGGTGATCATCCTCGGCACGTCGCTTGGGGGAATCCTCGCGATGCTGTTCGCAGCCACCGCGCCGCGACTGCTGGCCGGCGCGATCCTGAACGACGTCGGCCCCGAGGTCGCGGCGGAGGGCCTCAAGCGCATCTCGACCTATGTCGGCAGGAATGCGCCGGTCACGAGCTGGGCCGAGGCCGCGGCGCAGGCGAAGGCGACCTACGGGCTCGCGTGGCCCGACGCGACCGACGACGACTGGATGCGATTCGCGCGGCGCAGTTACACCGAGGTCGACGGCGTCCCGCGCCTCGCGATGGACCCGATGATCGGCGAGGCGGTTCGTGCCGCGCCCGCGGGGGCTGCTCCCGACCTCTGGCCGGTGTTCGGCGCGTTGAAGCCGGTCCCGGTGCTCGCCCTGCGCGGGGAGATCTCGGACGTGCTGTCGACTGGGACCTTCGAGCGCATGGGACGCGAGAAGCCCGACCTCGTCCGGGTCACGGTCGCCGGCCGCGGTCACCCGCCGATGCTCGACGAGCCCGACAGCGTCGCGGCCATCGACGTGTTCCTTTCGCGACTTCCATAACGCGTCACCGGTCGCGGCGCGCGATAATGCGCGCATGAAGCGATTGCGCTCGGCGCGCACCTGGGCACTCGTGGCGTTGGCCGGCCTCGGCCTCGCGACCGCATTCGCGCTGGCCGCCCCGCTCGGCTGGCCGTTCGAGCTGTTCGCGCATTTTCGCGCCCAGTACGCGGCTTCCTCGGTCTTATTGGCACTGATCCTGTTCGCGTTCGATCGTCGCGGTATGGCGATGATCGCCCTCAGTTTCGCGTTTTTCCATGCACTTCCGGCCATGCAGAAAACGGTTGCGGATGAGCCCGTCGCGGCCTGCCGCGGCCCGGTCGCCACCGTCGTCACCGCCAACCTGCAGTACAGCAATCGCGATACCGAGGCCTTCCTCGCCTGGATCGCAGCGAACCCGGCCGACCTCGTGGTGCTGCAGGAGGTCACGAGGGACTGGCACGACGCGCTGCGGGCCGTCGAAGGCTATCCGCAGCGCGAGTTCCTGGTCCGCGAGGATCCCTACGGTCTCGCCGTGCTGAGCCGCTGGCCGCTCGATTCGGTGACCTGGCAGGACTTCGCCGGAGATGGCCTGCCCTCCGTATCCGGCTCGGTCACGGTCGAGGGGCGGCCGCTGCGGTTCCTCGGCCTGCACACGCACTGGCCAGTGCTGCCGGACCTCGCCCGGCAGCGCGATCACTCGCTCGACCGCGCCGCCGCGTTTCTCCGCTCGGGGGAGGGTCCTTCCGTGGCGCTCGGCGACCTGAACCTCACGGCCTACTCACCGGTCTTTGGCCGCTTCCTCGAATCGGCGGGGCTCGAGGACGTCATGCAGGGCGCGCACTGGCGGCCGACGTGGATGGCCGGGTTCTGGCCGCTGGCGCTCCGGATCGACCACGTGCTCGTCACGCCGGGCGTGTGCGTCGAGCAGGCGGTGGTCGGAGAGGCGATCGGCGCGGATCACCGGCCGGTGATCGCTCGCCTGCGCCTTCCCTAGGGCCTGTTAACACTCATTGTCACGTGCTGCGACGATTCATGGCCGTCCAGAGCGAGGCGCGACGACCGATGTGTACTCTATGTACACGAGCGGAGGAGCAACGACGGGCTGGACGGCCATGA
>Ga0209594_1000225_pt1 | contig 40412 bp, 34 predicted proteins | sample AshMeaCrysSpring_FD_184126 | JGI IMG/M metagenome (GOLD analysis project Ga0209594, IMG submission 184126) | Groundwater microbial communities from Big Spring, Nevada to study Microbial Dark Matter (Phase II) - Ash Meadows Crystal Spring... | ecosystem: Environmental > Aquatic > Deep subsurface... | reverse complement strand
TGGGAAAAAAGACGAATCAAAACTTCGTTCAAATTCCTCATGCCAAGTTCATAGAAATGTTATCTTATAAAGCCAAACTAGCAGGGATTCAGGTAATTTTAACTGAAGAATCATATACCTCAAAAGCCAGTTTTATTGATAATGATCCCATTCCGGTGTACAAAAAGGGTGAGAAAAATCAGTGGACTTTCAGTGGAAAAAGAGTCAAACGGGGTTTATACCGTACTGGTAGTGGACGATTGGTTAACGCCGATGTGAACGGTTCTTTGAACATCATGAGAAAAGCAGTCCCAAATGCCTTCGGTTATGGGATAGAGGGTGTTGTAGTTCACCCCGTTCGGGTAACACCGACAAAGTAAAGGTGTGTCACATTTGACTATATTTTTATGAACTATAAACTTTTGATTAGATTCATAAATCTCAACTCATTACTCAAAACTCATTACTCCCACCTATTGCCGTAGGCGCAGCCCTTCGGTTGGAAGTATGCCTACACCCCACACCCTACTCCCAGATCCGCTGTTCCCTCAAATAACCAATGACAAATGACGGCCCATAGCGCTATATTTGTTGAGGTTACAGAGACTGGTGTCTCCAGCGCTGGTTGATTATCCATGAATCCATGAATCCATGACTCAGAAGAATAAATCCTCTTTATTACTAACTCTCGGTGGGGCTATCCTGTTAATTGGAGGGGGAGTGGCTGCCTATTATGGGTTGATGTCTCGACAAGCGGCACAGCAGGTGTCTGCAGGTGCAAATGTCATTCCCCAGGATGCCATGGCAGTTGTCTCTTTAACAACCCAACCTCAACAGTGGCAACGGTTACAGCAATACGGCACGCCAGAATCTAAAGCCGCCCTCAAGCAAGTGTTACAACAATGGCAAAATCGCTTTTTTACCGAAAAAGGGTTTGATTTTCAAACGGATATTCAGCCTTGGGTGGGTGATGAGGTGATGTTAGCCTGGTTACCGGACAAAGTATTAACTCCAGGGACTGATCCCGATCTCAATTCATCCCTGTCATCCCCAACCCAACCCGCGTTAGTGGCGGTTTTACCCATTGCTAATCCCCAAAAAGCCAGAGAAATTTTAGAACAACCTAAATCTCTGACCCAAGGAGAAGTCAGCCAACGTAAGTATAAAGGGATTGAGATTTTAGAAACCACTGGACTCCCTACAGAAAATTATTCAGTTGCCGTTTTAGGGCAAGATTTTTTACTGGTTTCTAATGATCCGAAGGCAACAGATCGGGCAATTGATACCTTTAAAGGGGGTAATTCCTTAGCCCAAACTCCCGGTTATGCTAATGCCACTCAAAAAATACAAACCCCCCGATCTTTTGCTCAATTTTATATAAATATTCCCGTGACAACCAGTGTGGCTTCCTTCACCTCAGAACGTCCAATTCCAGCAGAAACTTTAGAACGTTTACAGCAAAATCAGGGATTTGCCAGCAATATGATTCTGGAATCCCAAGGGCTGGCATTTAAGAGTATTTCTTGGCTAAAACCCAATAGTCAAAAAACGTTAAAAGTAGATAATAATGCTAATACTTTATTAAAGCAACTTCCCAATAGTACCATTTTAGCAACCACTGGCAGCAGTTTACAACAAGTTTGGCAAGACTATTCTCAAGCAGCTCAAAATAATCCTTTAGCGCCTTTAAGTCCTCAAGTTGTGAGTCAGAGTTTAAATAAAGCAACGGGCATGGACTTAGAAAAAGATTTTTTAAGTTGGATGGATGGCGAATTTTCTTTATCTTTAATTCCAGCAATTCCCAATAAAGAACAACCCCAAAAATTTTCTGCTGGATTTGCCTTAATGGTGAAAACCAGCGATCGCAAAACCGCAGAAGCCGCTTTAGAAAAGTTAGATGCTGTGATGAAAGACAATAACTTTTCAGTCGGTAAAGCCCAAATTCAGGGTCAATCTGTGGTTAAATGGACTTCTCCTTATGGTGGATTTAGTGTGATTCGGGGCTGGTTAAATAATAACACAGCTTTTGCCACCATGGGCGCTCCCATTGTCGATCAGTTCTTACCAGAACCTCAGGTTGGCTTAACTTCAAATTCGCTAGTGAAACAAACCTTACCCACTGAATTAAGCCCCAATAATGGCAGCTTTTTTGTGGATTTAGAACAATTTTTTAATCCTCGAACTTTATCCTTGCCTCTCCTACCTCCCCAACAAAAAGTTTGGGTTGATGCCATTCGTTCGATTGGGATCACCACCGCGATTAATAATGAACGTAGCACCCGTTATGATGCATTTATTAAATTTAAGCAAGTCGAAACCCCAACCGTGATTGAAGAACCAGAAGAGAGTGAAACTGAGTCACAATAGGGATTATTCTTTTGAGTTAAAATGAGAAATTAATCTTTCATTCAATGGCTTTAGTTTAAGCTTGAAAACTGACGTTTTTTCAGCATAGAATGAGTTAAAAATAGTCAATAAATCCGTGGAGATCAGGTAATGAGTGAGTTAGTAAAGGCGGCTCAAACAGGGGATTTAGACCAGGTAAAAGCCTTGTTAAAATCAGGCGCAGCAGTGAACGAAACCTCACAACAAGGAATGACTCCGTTGTTGGCTGCAATTACTGGGGGAAACGCAGAAATTGTCATGCGACTGTTACAAGCCGGGGCTAGTCCCAATGAAGCCGATAGTGACAATTGGACGGTATTAATGGAAGCGGCTGCCAATGGATATTTAGAGATTGTTAAAAGCTTATTAGCAGCCGGAGCCGATGTCAATGCTGTCACAACCTTTGGGCTAACTCCCCTCATGAGTGCTGCGGGCAGTGGTCATTTAGAGGTGGTTCAACTTCTGGTTCATTCTGGGGCAGATATGCGGGCGAAAGATCAAAATACTTGGACAGCTTTAATTTGGGCTTCTTCAGAAGGACATTCAGCGGTTGTTGAATGGCTGAAAACGGCTCGTGATGACTAAAGGTATTGATCAGTTATTATGGGAAATCAGAGGAAAAGTTGCAGTAGAAAAAATACCAAAAATACAGCACATATTGCTTGTCACTGCTCAATAATATGGGATTATAGTTAATGTGAATTTTGACTACCCTTCCCATTAATTTTGGTTAAGGTAGCCTGCACAATACTGGGCTATCTATTAAACATGAAATCCTTATAATATTAGCGGATCAGATTCATAAGAATACAAGGTAAAAGAGAGTGCAGGAGATTAAATTAACGTCAGTTCGGGTTAAGAGCAGTCGTTTAACCTCAATTGGCTGAAATGATGTAATCACGTTAATCTAACAATAGAATAACCAACGACAGAACAAGGCATACAGCTTATCCCGAACTCAGGTTAAATTAGATAAAAAATAGAAGAGTATTTAACTCTTAATAGACCCCCTAAAATCAATATTTTCATTGAACTCCCGTTACACTTCAGTTGATAGGAAGCTTATAAAATTGTCACAGTCTATCTTTCTGTTATTCCATTTGAAAGCCATAATTAACAGTAATTCGCTTTGAAATCCTCAAAAAAATCAGTCGTGACAGTTCATGATCTGGATCTTTAGTATAGCACGATGCGTTAGGGTGCAGACATCATAAAATTCTATCAAATTAGATGTTTAAGACTGGTATAAATCGCTGTAGGTGTAGCCTAAGCGAAGAAATTTTCTGACGATATACAAGGCGAATCTAACCATTATCAAGGAGTTACTTATGAGTTTTGCAATTCCATTTGCCCAATTTAGTGCAGGTTTAGTTTTATTATTACTGTTGGCTTTTAGTATTTTACAATGGCTATCCATTCCGGCAGGAAATTTCCTAGATTGGGTCATTGGGGGTGGTATTTTTTGGTGGTTAATGTTGATTGTAACCGTTCCTTGGAATATTCATTTTGATGCAAAAGAAGTCTTAGCCGAAGCCGAAGAATCTCAACAAAAACAGATCACTGTTGACAAAAAACAACTCAGTTATGTTCAACTGTTAGCCCGTCGTTCTTTATGGGTTGCTATTGGATTACATTTAATTTCAGCTATCGGTTTATATACCTTAGCAATAGCCGGAATTAGTGTGGTTGGTTATGTGGGTTCAGGAGCAGCTTTACTCTTAACAATTCTGCGTCCTGCCATTCGCACTTATCAATATATTGCCGCCCGTTTGTCTATGGTTCGTCGAGAGTTTAGTTATCCGCGTCAAGACATATTAGAACTCCGGCAACGGTTTGATACTGTTGAATCTCAAGTGAAGCATTTACTGGCTCAAATTAATCCTGAAACCTCTAATTCTTGGGCAGCAATGCAAGAAAAACAGCAAGAAACATTGCAAAAACATTTAACTCGTTTAGCTTCAGAATTAGAAATGCTAAAAGCTCAAAATCAAGCGGAACATCGTCAGCTGTCAAGGGCAACAGAAACTGCAGTTGCACAACTGAGCGCAGATGGAGAATTCCTCAATCATGCCCGAGAAATTATCCGCTTTTTTAAAGAAGCTTAGTTTAACCTCCTAATTTGATCCCACGGAGCATTATTATCCGTTTTAGGGTGCCTCATTGACGCACCCTGGGTGTGTCTCCCCACTCACAGTGCAAAGCGCTCATTGATTTTGTTGAATTGATGTAAATAAATGCAACAAAACTAGACGCACTTGCTCAAGTTAGTGTTTAATAGTCGTAGGGGGTAGTATGAGTTAATAGTTGATTTTTTAATCATTTCTTTAAAAAGAACCATAACTTTACCGCAACAGTAAGTGAAAACTAAATCATAACAATCCGGCGGTTTGATACAATCTTTGAATCAGGGTGCTAATACGATGACCATATTGTAAATCATCCGACCAACGGCCACTGAGATCTGCAATAGAAGGGGCAATTCCACGAGTAATGACATCAAATCTCGGATCAACTTTTACCTGCACTAACGGTTCTCGACTGGCATAAGCTTTGAGATGTTGAATATGCGCCCTGACTCCCATTCTCGGCGAAGAAAACGTGGCAATTTCTGCTGTTCCTCCTACAGTTGCTAAACCTGCAAAATTATTATCTTTTGCCTTAACAATGCCGCCAAACCTTAAAAAATCCGTTTCTAAGCACATTTGACAGAAGGCAACTTCATGATTAACCCCTTCGATAGCGGCTTCTTCAAGATACAACTTAATAATCTCTGGAAAGCGATACATATAGGTAGAATGGTGGGATTTTAAGAAGATACTCAAATGATTATATTGAGCATAACCTCGCCCCATAATTGCCTTCATGGGTTGCAAATCAGCCCGATATCTTGAGTTAATCATCAGGGTGGGTTGGCGATTATCCCAACGAATGGAAATGCCAAATGGCTTTAAATCAATAGCTTTGATATAAACAATTTGACGATATTTTACCCGCCGAATTCTCTCCGTTTGAGATAAATGAATCCCCAAACAATCCACTAAATCAATCGGTAAATAAGCATTACCTTTAATTAAAATCCCCGTTTCTGGATAAGTATGACCATTGAGATTAATACCAATTTCCGCATAAACTGGGGTGAATGTCGATAAGGTGGAGGTAGACTTCATTTGATCTTGATACACCCAAGTGGCGATACCTTCAGCCAGTCCGATCGCGATCGCCCGTCGTTGCATTTGAATTAAAATCCGATCTTGAGAGTTTGTTAAATAACCTATTTCAACCAATAGGGAAGGAATGACCAGCCAACGACAAAACCGCAGATAGCCTAAACTGGTTTCTGCATCGGCGATAATACCCCGGTTAGGAAAAGCGGGTACTCGCCGTAACAATGACGTTAAAATCAGTTGAGCATCTTGTTTGCGTTCGGCATTATCCGTAATATGGAAAATCCCTACACCCCGTTGATCGGGGTTAACAGAAAGCCCAGTTTCCAACTCAATGGCGACATCGGTTGTGTGACAATGGTGATTAATCCAATCAATTCGGGCAACAGGGTTGAGATCATCGGGAACACTATACACAGTTAACCCCCGCGATCGCAATTCTGCGGCGACTAAGTCCCGAACCCAAATCATTTCCTGAGTGGCTGTGGTTCCCCCTGAGATGATCCCAGAATTTTGAACGGTTTGTTCAATTCCTCCTTGTCCTGCGGATAAAAAAATTCGTCCCATTTATACTGATGTCAAACTGTCAAGCGGCTTTTGTGACCTTAGCCGATCCCAATATTGAACGACTTGTGGCATTCTACACCCAACTGTTGGGAATTCAACCTGAAATTGATCAAGTGCCTTCTTATGCGGAGTTTCAGCTTCCGGGGTTACGACTGGGGATATTTCAACCTAAACCCGATCACACTGCTGAATTTAGCCATCAAACCCAGACTGGGATGAGTTTATGTTTAGAAGTCAAAAGTTTAGAAACGGCGATCGCCTGTTTACAAGACCTCGGTTATCCGCCACCAGGAGACATCATCACCGCTTCCCATGGTCGAGAAATTTATGGGTATGATCCAGCCGGAAACCGGATTATTTTACATCAATCCGTTTAAAGGATAAAATCCGCTAAGATATAAATTCCCATCAGGAAGAGTAAGACAGCAATCATTGTAGTCGGTTGAAACCGACGCGGCGGGGCAATGACTTCGCGAACTAACATAGAACTCGACGATCCCACCACGTAGCTGAGACACAGTACTAAATACGGCCAGTTGCCTGTAATACTCCAGGAAAACAGGAGAAACATAGCCAGTAATAACATCACCATCTCAACAAACTGAGGGGGGTTATATTGGGTTGAAGCAATGATCGTTTGCCACCAATGCCAGGATCTCATAGACACTCTCAACTTGTGAATTGTGTGAAGCTGTTTGGATTCACAGTTAATTTTAGCTTAGTGTAGGATTTTTCTATCTACCCTCTGTCAACAAGGAAAAAGCGACCGCATTAATTTTGTAGGGGAAAACGCGATCGCCTTGACTTATTCGTAAATGAAGTTAATGACCTCTTGGATGAGAGTTCCGATTATAAAGTTTCAACATCATCCCACCAAAGATCATAAGTATTACCAGCATTTAGAGAACCTGAGAAGGGATAAACTTGCAGGTAGTAGATACCAGCAGGTGCAGGAGTTTCAATTAGCTCATTATCTGTTTCTGAATCTGCATCAGTGATATAGTTTCCTGATGCATCATAGAGTCTCATATCAATATCACCATCAGCATGAGTGAACTGTAAATTAATTATCAAGTTCTCATAGCCGGAACCCGTTTCAAGTTTGTACCAGTCTGGGTTATTAGCAACGCCTAAACCATCAATATCCTCAAGCCAAGTTTTTTCATCTCCTGTGATGTCATAGGCAGTTTCTAAGGTATTATTGGGTTCGTAGTTATCGTCAGGAATCAGTTCAACTGCTCCGATATCAACAATAGCAGTTCCATCTTCATTACCGTCAAATACCCGAGGGAAAGCATCACCCCGCTGGTCAAATTCCGGAGGAGGTGCAAAGTTAGGATCTCCGGCTTCGATAGCTGGACTATTCTCAAGCAGAGCATGGGTTGCTGTCGAACCGCCGTTATTTTGTAGGGGGCCAATGAGGGGATCAATGGGGTTACTACTTGTACCCACCTGGTTACCATCAACACCGTCAGTGAAACTGGTGCTACCTGTGCCATCACCAATTAAGTTGTAGCTGCTACTATCAACATCTCCAGAAACATCAGGATGATTTACCACTGGACTACTGTCAGTATTTCCAGCAATAATACTATTATTAACAATCACATCCCCTGCGAAGTTAAAAATTCCGCCACCGTTACCACTGGTTATATTTGCAGTAATGGTGCTGTTATTAACTGTTAGAACACTTTCACCACCTGAAGGCTCTGTAAACCAGATGCCTCCACCAGAATTTCCGGCTGTATTGCTACTAATTGTACTATTAGACACTGATAGATTTGCACCAGCCAAAATACCACCACCAAAGAACTGTGATGTGTTGTCGTTGATGGTACTGTTCTCTATAGTTAACTGATTTAGATCGTGGTTGATCCCAGCACCGTTAATTGCTGTGTTATTGCTAATTGTGCTGTCACTAATCGTCAGGTTTTCCCGATTGAAGATGCCCCCGCCCTGATTTCGGAATTGAGCAGAGGTACTAGGGTTTCCGTCAGAAATCGTGACTCCTTGAATCTCAACATTGATTGCATTGCTATTATCCCCATCATCAACCAGGAAGACACGGGAAGCATTATTACCACTAATCGTCACTGGGTCAGTCTCCCAGTTGTTAATGCTTAGATCTTTATCAATGACGAGTTCACCTAAGTCGAGAGTAATTGTACCCCCTGCAAGAGTTGAGTCGAAGTCAATCGTTCCCCCAGAACTGACATAGGCAATTGCCTCTCGCAAGGACACATCGCCAGCACTGAGATTGCCATCGTTTTCATCTGCCAGAGTATCCACAGTAATAAAACTGACAAAATCAAGCGGAACAAATTCAACGGCACCAATATCAGGGTTACTTCCAAACGGTCGAGAGACACCTCGCTGGTCAGATGTTACATCCTCAGAATTACTCCCCGCATCAATTGCAGGACTATTAGCAACAAGAGCATGAGTCTGGGTAAAACCTCCGTTATAGGACAAGGTGGTATCAATAACTGAGTCAACGGGTACAGTTAACTCCTCGCTGCTATTGAACCCTGTGCTACCTTGCAAGTCACCGATGAGGTTGTTACCGTTGCTATTAAATGAGCCTGCAACATCACTGGTAGTAACATTGCCGTTGCTATTAATATTATTACCAGCAACTATTGTATTAGTTACAGAAACTAGACCAGAGCCTACACTAATACCTCCACCAACAAAGCCAGAGGAATTGCTATCAGGGTTAAGTACAATTTCGTTATTGGTAACCGTACTATTATTGACAGTCAAAGTTCCATCAAAAGTATTACGAATCCCTGCTCCTCCAGAGCCAGAGCTTGCAGCATCAATTGTGTTACCACTAATCGTGCTATTTGTGATGTGTAGGATACCACCAGCATTACGAATACCAGCACCCGTTCTTGCGGAACTATTGTTACTAATAGTGCTGTTTTCAATCTCTAAAGTGGCTTCACTAAAGTTTTCAATACCGCCAGCTCCTCCAATAGCTCCTCTGAAATCATTGCTGTTTTCCTTAATAACGCTGTCATATATTTTTAAGGAACCGAAATTACTTATACCAGTACCAGCAGGACCGCCTTCATTATTCCTGACAATGACGTTAGATAATCTGAGATTCTCATCATTTCGTATCCCAGCACCATAACCACTTATACGAGGTAACTGTCCATCAGCAATAGTCAAACCATCAATCTTAACGTTAATGGAGGTGTTCTCATTTCCATCATCAACCAGGAAGACACGGGAAGCATTGTTACCACTAATAGTCAGTTGGTCAGCACCTAAACCATTAATAAACAGGTTTTTGTCAATTGTCAGTTGTCCTTCAGTCAGGGTAATAGTTCCCCATGCCAGACTAGGGTCAAAGTTAATTGTTGTTCCAGGACTAGCATTAGCAATGGCTTCGCGTAGGGACAAATCGCCTGCACTCAGATCGCCGTCATTCTCATCTACGAGGGTATCTACCAGAATTGGCATTTTCAAATCTCCTACAACAATTTTTTAAGAGGTGTTCTGTATAGGATTCTGAAGTTGTGGCAGTTTTTTTCGGAGATTCGATATTTTTTTTGAAAAAATTTCTGTTCTCTCTCGCTGTTATCTGTCTGTAACTCTGTCTCTGCGAAGAATAGAGACAATTTTGTTAGATCCTGTTAGAACAAAAAAGCAATCGCATCGTTTGTACAAAACCCACGTATCGCATCAGTTTACTTAGATATTCAGTAAGGGTATTTAGTTGAAGCTTGAAATTACAGGCATTACAACATCATCCCACCACAGATTAGATGTTACCAGGATGAATATAATACAGCCCCAGCATTGCCGGGGCTATCATAATTATGAAGGAGTCAAAACTTATTGATTTGCTTCAGTTAATTCAGGCTGTTCAGCAGCAGTTAAACTCACTTTCACAACACGGTTAACGGTTTCGGGTGCTTTTGGCATGGTAACGGTTAAAATACCATTAGCATAGTCTGCTTTGACTTCCGTGTGAGCAATGACTTCCGGTAAATTAATCACCCGACGAAACTCACCAACCGGGAATTCAGAGTAGAGGTATTTTTCTCCTTCAGCTAATTCTGGACGATGGGTTTTACCAGAAATGCCAACAGCTTTCTTGGCGGCTTCAATATTCAAAGCTTCTGTATCTAATCCAGGGAGAACAACTCTGAGAATATAGCTTTCAGCAGTTTCTTGTAGTTCAATTGCGGGAGTCCAACGATTAGTTAATTCAGCATTAAAAACCCGATCCAGTTGACGTTGCATTCTTTCCATTTCAGCGAAGGGATTAGAAGTGAACATCATAATTATTGTTTCTCCTTTAAGTGTCGAGTAAATGAATAATGATTGATTACAATTCTTATGATGCAACAACTTATCAAGAGATCAAATGGCAAAGAACCGTACTGTAATAGATGACTTTCCTCACCCCTAAAACGACTGATTCAAAGTCTTTCGGGAAAACCGAACAATTAAATTAGGGTAAACTAGGGAATAGGAGGTAGGAAGTAGGGTGTAGGCACTCTTGCAATAGGCAACAGGCAGAAGAAGGCTTCCCTAACTCCTGTACGGGCGCATTACAATGCGCCCCTACGTGACTTCTGACTTAATCTCCAAGGGTACGAAGTCCGGCTAAAATTCCAAAGCCTAAAATTAACAACGCTAATGCCCAGAGTACAAAATTGGGGATCGTTGTCACCACTCCAAAACCTTTCAATAAAATAATCACAGCTACTGCAACTAAGGCTGTTCCAGCGATGGAGAGAAGAATAGTAACTGTTGTATTGGACTTGCGAGGATTACTCATGAATGACAAACGCTCAAGTTTTATCCTAAACAAGGCTTATTATACTTTAGCTTGTCGGTGCGTCATTGACGCACCCTACCCTGACTCTCATGAGTTAGGCTGCTGCCACATTGAACGGTTTAGCCTCTACAATACGCCGTCCCACCGCTGTTGCCACAGAACGTAACTCTGTAATTAACGTTGTCATTTCTGTTAAAGATAAAGCTTGTCTGGCATCCGAGACGGATTTTTCCGGTTGGGGATGACATTCAATCATCACCCCATCAGCCCCCGCCGCCACAGCCGCTTTGGCTAAGTTGGCTATCAGTTCTCGTTTACCCGCCGCATGAGAAGGATCAACAATAACCGGAAGATGGGTTAACTGTTTCAGGGCAACCACAGCACCTAAATCTAATACATTACGAGTATAACTATCAAAGCTACGAATACCCCGTTCACATAACATCACCTGAGAGTTACCGCCACTGAGAATATATTCTGCGGCTAATAAAAATTCTTGTAATGTTGCAGACAGACCTCGTTTCAGGATCACGGGTTTGTTTACTTGTCCAACCGCCTTGAGTAACTCGAAGTTTTGCATATTCCGACTACCAATTTGTAGAACATCCACCGCGTCAACGATGGCTTCGAGTTGGGGGATAGACATGACTTCTGTGACGAAAGGGATGTTGTAGCGTTGACGAACTTGCTTAAAAATAGTAATTCCTTCCTGGCCGAGACCTTGGAAGGAATAAGGAGAAGTTCTAGGTTTATAAACGCCCCCCCGTAACAGTTGAACTGGAATAGTTGACAAATGACGGGCGGTTTGTTCCATTTGGTCTAAACTTTCGACGGTACAAGGGCCGCCAATGATTAACAGTTCGTTACCACCCACCTGAATTTGGGGCGTAATGTGAATGACGGTTTGTTGCATTGCATCAGATTTTGAGACGAGTTGTGTATCAGACATGGGACGTTTCTCCTGTAAAAATCAATGGGTCATTAAAAAACCCGGAACTGTGGGGTTCCGGGTCAGAGACAAATCAGCACAACTGCTTACCCGGAACCTGTTAGGATCCAAAAGTAATAGCCATAAAACCAAAAACTAAATTGAGTCATTGCTGTTTTGCCATCAAGGGGGATTGGGAGTTTAACCATTAAAAAACCGCAGAGGCTGGTCTGCGGTTCACCTAGAGTTGCCATGGAAAGCTGGACTCACTCTCGGTGAACCTTGCTAAACCAAAAATAAAAATAGCGACTCCAGGTAAGCATTGATGTATTGCTGATTTTGATTACTCTTGATTCAAGCCTAACAAACTAATCCACCTACGTCAACCCATAAATAGATGTGCAAGAAAACTTAGTGGGACTTAGACATTTTTCAGCCTCCAAAGGGGCTGAAAGCCTCTCTGGAAAGGGAAAATAGGTCAGACATATCAGATCTCCAATCATCATGTTTAACGTCCAACAACCTCAAGCTTTAACGGGTAAGGGTTGGGGCAATAACCGTTCTAATATCTGCTTCAAAACCATTGCTGTCCATTCCACATCTGCTAACGTGGTTTGTTGTCCTAAAGTTAACCGCATCCCTCCTAACGCGGTATTCTCGTCATATCCCATCGCTAATAAAATTGGACTGGGACTTAATTTGCCACTATGACAAGCCGATCCGGCACTAATACCAATTCCAGCTAAATTAAGCTGACGGACTAATGTTTTGCCTGTCACTGTAGGAGGGGTTTGAGAACTATTAGGAACTAAACAAAAACTGACATGATGGGGTAAACGATGCAACCGATCGCCTGTGGGAATTAAGTGGGGAACATCAGCCAATAAATCAAATAAGCGATCGCGTAATGGGATCAGTCTTGGGGTTTCGGTTGCTATTTCTTTAGCCGCATATTCTGCCGCTACCCCAAACCCGGCAATAACAGGCACAGCTTGGGTTCCTGAACGGCGTTTAAACTCCTGACCACCGCCTCCTAATAATGGTACTAATTCCACTCCTTCTCGAATATACAGCGCCCCCGCCCCTTGAGGGCCATAAATTTTATGGCTAGATAAAGATAACAGATCAACAGGCAGTTGTTGCACATCAATGGGGATGCGTCCGGCGACTTGCACAGCATCAGTGTGAAATAGGATATTATGGGAACGGGCAATCTGACCCAACGTTTCAATCGGTTGTAAAGTCCCCACTTCACTAGAACCATAAATCACCGATATCAGCACTGTATCTGCCTCAATAGAGGCTTTTAAATCCAATGGATGTACACGGCCCTGTTGATCTACAGGTAAGCGCGTCACGCGCCAGCCATCAGCCTCTAAGCGCTTCACGGGTTCAGCGATCGCGGAATGTTCTACACTGGAAATAATCAGATGGTGGGGTGTACTGTATTGACGAGTTACCCCCCAAATGGCGAGATTATCCGCTTCTGTTCCCCCCGCTGTAAATACAATAGATTCTGGGGGTGCATTAATTAAATGTCCCACCTGTATTCTGGCTTTTTCTATTACAGTTGCAGCCCTATTCCCCCACTCATGTAAACTGGAGGGGTTGCCCCATTGTTGAGTGAGGACGATTTGCATCGCCGCGATCGCTTCTGGACGAGGGGGAGTGGTTGCACTATAGTCGAGATAAATTTGCATGAATGATCGATTTTGATAAAGTTGAGAATTCAAAAGTTTATGGTGATTGGGAACTTTTTAGCGGTGATGAGCTTCTCGATCTTAAGAAGGGCTATGCTAAATCCCTGGCTTACAAACGTTGTAATCCTCGTGAGATAACACCTTTTGAGGCACTAGCAAGCTGCCGCTATCTTGGCACAGTAACCGATAATTACGAGTCACCGGAATACTGATAATAAATCGATTATGGCGCAACCGCTTCCCCCCAAAGTCACGATAGCTTCGTTGTTGGTTCAGTCCTTTGATAATATTTCGGGCTTTAACCACAACGTAGTCTGGTAAACCTCTCAGGTCAATGATATCTTGCTCAAAGGAAGCCTCCCAAGCTTGTTTACGATGGCGTTTGTCCACCAAAGCTTGACTTTCCATTTTTTGTGCCTCCTGCTTTTGTTGGCAGTGATGGCAGGCTTTACCGTAGCCTTTATGGCCACAGGGAAATGTTCGTTTTCTTCTAGGCATAACACAGCAGTGAGGGATCTAACCCAGGTCTGTGAACAAAATCGAGAGGTTGGCGGCAGTTGCACAATGCATTGCCGCTGGTAAGGGTGTAAAAGGAGTGTCACGGAACTGAAATTAAGTGTTACTTAACAGATTATCTGTCTTGAAGGAACTCCCCCAAGCACAATCTTTTATTTATTGTACGTAGCTTTGCTCGGACTCAAACAGGGAACTCTACAAATAGAGCGTTGAGAATTTCCTAAACATCATGAAACCGTTTCGAGAACAGAAGAATACTGTTAAGGGTTCATCAAAAAGAGTTGTTTTCTGGATCAGCTTAGCCACCCTGTTAATTTTTTCAGGTTTATTGCTGTATTGGCTGAAAAAGCCCTCCCAAACTTCAATTCAACCTGAAGTGGATCCCTTGCCTCAAGATCCGTTTATTCAAGCTTATTTTAATCAATCTCAGGCGGCTGTCTATACCGATCCATACCGAGATCAGCCTCGCTTAGGGGATGATTTAGAACAAATTCTCGTGGATACTATTACGTCCGCTGAGTCAAGGGTGGATGTGGCAGTTCAAGAATTGCGCTTACCTAAAATTGCCCAAGTTTTAGCGGAACGTCATCAAGCTGGGGTTCAGGTTCGGGTGATTTTAGAGAACAATTACAACCGTCCTTGGAGTGATTTTACGGAAGCTGAAATTCAGCAACTTTCCGACCGCGAAAAAGATCAGTATTCAGAGTTTTTTCAACTGGCAGATCTCAATCAAGATGGAGATTTAAGTCAATCTGAAATGCAACAACGAGATGCATTGTTGATATTATTAAACTCAAAAATTCCTTTAATCGATGATACAGCCGATGGTTCTAAAGGAACAGGTTTGATGCATCATAAATTTGTCGTTATTGATGGTCAAACGGTAATTGTTAGTTCTGCTAATTTTACCATGAGTGGAATTCACGGAGATTTTCTCCAACCGGGAAGCCGAGGCAACGCCAATCATGTCTTGATGATCAATAGTCCTCAGTTAGCTGCTATCTTTACAGAAGAATTTAATCTGCTTTGGGGGGATGGTGAAGGCGGAAAAACCGATAGCTTATTTGGCTTACAAAAAACGGTTCGCGGTTCTGAAGCCCTTACTATTGGTAACAGTCAAGTTCAAGTTCAGTTTTCCCCCACTTCAAAAACCCAACCCTGGGAAATCAGCAGTAATGGCCTGATTAATCGTATTTTAAATACCGCTAATCAATCGGTTAATTTTGCTTTATTTGTCTTTTCTAGTCAAGATTTAGTCAATACCTTAGAAAGCTTATCTCAACAAGGGGTAATCATTCGCGGTTTAATCGATTCTAGTTTTGCCTATCGCTATTATAGTGAAGGCTTAGACATGATGGGAATTGCCTTAGGAAATCAATGTAAATATGAACTGGATAATCGTCCTTGGAAACAACCCCTTTCAACGATTGGGATTCCTAACTTACCCCCTGGCGATAAACTGCATCATAAATTTGGGATTGTTGACAACAAAACTATTATTACCGGTTCCCACAACTGGAGTGAAGCCGCCAATACAACAAATGATGAAACAGTTTTAGTGATTCAAAATCCAGTTGTTGCTGCTCATTTTCAACGGGAATTTGACCGATTATATCAAACCGCATCTCTCGGAATTCCAGGGTGGTTAGAGAAGAAAATCGCAACTCAACTAGAAGACTGTAATGGTATAATTAAAACCAATTCATCTCTAGTATTAACTGGAGAACTGATTAATATTAATACAGCCACGCAAGCGGAATTAGAAACCTTACCGGGTGTAGGGCCAAAACTAGCACAACGCATTATTGCAGCCCGTAAACAACAGCCTTTTTTATCATTCGCTGATTTAGATCAGGTGTCAGGAGTCGGGGAGAAACTGTTAGAAAAATTGCGCGATCGCGTGACGTTTTGATAAGATTATCTTAGGGTTATGGAAATAGAATTAAATCAGTTAGGACAGTTAAAGCAGGGAATTACTCAAGTTCAAGCATAAATTGCACGATATCAAGAACGAGCACCTATTTTTTATGAAAGTTTAGCACTCAAGCTGCATAATTTTTATACGGGTTGTGAGTGTATTTTTCAATTAATTGTTACTGAGTTCAATGGTGCAATTCCTCCCGGCTATGATTGGCATAAAAGATTATTAAATCGTAGGGCAATTTAACGGGAATAAATGCCAAAACTCTTATTATTGTCTGACCCCATGTTTTCATCCTACAATAAAAATCAATGATCGATTTTTGGATAAAGTAGGGTAAGCTTGAAAAATAATTGAAGTGAGGCAAATATAGCCATGGTACAAAACAGCAATAAACAAGATAGCCAAAGCCGAAAAAAAGTAGTTCGGATCTTGACCTTAATTTCTCTGGTCTTATTTCTAGGACATACAGGATACTATTTTGGAAAAACCTTATTCGGTAGACCTAAGCAGGCACCACCCCCTGAAACAGTTGAAATCGATACTAACACAAAATTAAAAACCCAGGAACGCGGTTATCAAATTGTACTGGAACGAGAACCAGAAAATCAAACCGCGTTGGACGGGTTATTGAAAGTTCGGTTTGAAATGAATGATAAACAAGGTGCAATTGAGCCATTAGAAAAACTAATTATATTAAATCCAGAACGAGAGGATTATAAAGATTTATTAAAACAGTTGAAACAGGATTTAGAACCATAAAGTTTATAAATTAATGATAGGAAAATCAAAAATATAGCAATCAAAAATTAGAGGGGAGAGTATCCCTGCATAGAATGCCTATAGTACAAGAAGCATCTTACTGGCTTGAAGACTCACAACTCATTTAATGCTGCTATATTTGCATTCCGTCAAATTTAGACGTTATAGTTTAAGTCAGATTTCATCATGGAAACGTTTGTTTCATGCCTTTAATGGAACCGCTAAACTCTGTCTTCATCTTTAAATGAAAATTGCAATTATCACCTCTGGGTTTCTACCCGTTCTGGATGGTGTCACCGTCAGTAGTTGGGCGAGGTTAAAAAAACTCAGTCAATGGGGATACCAGGTGTTACTATTTTGTCCTGACTACAGTTCCTTAGCCACCCTTTATCCTAACTGGAAAGAGTATACCGATACTATTTTACCTGGAGTGCGGGTAGTTAATTTACCCAGTACTCCTTTTATGGATTTGGATTTTGAACGAAATGTTGCCTTTTGGTCTTATCCTCAATTGCGAAAAGAACTCAAACAGTTTCAACCCGATATTATTCATGTAGACGAACCAGAACGTTTATTTTTTGGTTTTTTTCGCATACCCGGAGTTGACTATGCCAAACAGGCAGGAATTCCCTGTGTTAGTTTTTTTAGAACGAATTTTCTGGATTATGCCGAAGATTATTTTCCATTTCCGCCTCAAATTATTGCTGTAATTCAGTGGATTTTTAAGCAAATCTTTGTCTGGATTTATAATGCCTACGATGTTACCCTAGTTTCCAGTCATGTCACCTATCCTAAACTGATAGAAATGGGAATTAAGAATACCCATTATGAAAATTTATTAGGGTTTGATGCTAGTCAATTTCATCCCAATTTACGTCAAACGAATTTTTTTCAACACCATTATCAACAGCCTGAAATCGATCAAAAAGTAAAGATGATTTTTGTAGGTCGATTAACCCCAGATAAAGGCTGGGATTTTACATTAAAATTATTGCCCGATTTAGCAAAGGCAATTAACCTAGATAATATCGCTTGGATTATTGCTGGAGATGGGCCAATGCGAGATGAAATTCAACAGCGTTTTCAACAGTTTACTCCTCATGTTTATCTGTTAGGGCGGGTGACACCGGAAAATATACCTGCTTTACTGGCAAACTGTGATATTCATGTCACTACCTCAGAAAAAGAAACCCGAGGACTGACGGTTTTAGAAGCCTTTGCCGCAGGAATTCCTGTCCTTGCCCCCGCAGCCGGTGGTGTGATGGAAAATATTCAACCCGAATGGAATGGGTTACTCTATCAACCTCAGAATTCATCAGATTTTATTCAACAGTTGAAACAGTTAATTGAACATCCCTCATTGCGTCAAAATATGGGAAAAAATGGGCGTAAAGAGATCAAACAATTCAGTTGGGATCACACGGTTCAAAACTTAGTCAATTTATGGAAAAGACAGATTGAGGGTCAAAAAAATAAAAGATAAACTAAATTTTTTTCACTTTGGCTAACCGAGCTGGTAAAATAATAATTATTACCCACACTGCTATAATGGCTGAATCATTTTATATTGTTAAAAAAACTACAGAAACCTGTGAAATTGTTTCTGAAAAGCCCCAGGAAACCGATGAAACTCAAGCTGTACAAATCTGGGGGCCATTTTCATCTGCCGAAGAAGCGATCGCCCGTCGAGTTGGATTAATTCGGTCAGGAAAATGTAAGCCTGTTTAATGATGACTGATTTTTTCTGTTAGTTGTTGCAATGCTTGAGACACTTGTAGGGGCGATGAAATCGGTTGATCCAAGCGGCGAATTTCTGCGGGTAAAGCAGCCACTGAAGCGGCTGTTCGTTGGGCAATCTCCTCTAGGGTTTCAGGGGGTTGTAGGCGTTTGCCTTGTTGCATCACTAACTGCATTAACGGCAGTAAATGGGGATAACTTCCCTGATAATTTTCATCAAATAAAGCTAAGTAATCGGATTGCATTTTATCCTGTTGAAACTGTCGATAAATTTGTTTACGTCCTGGATACGTTACTTTTCCACTCGACTCCTTCATCACAGGATAACTATCAATTTCCACCAGTTTATAAACCCCATTTACAGGTGTACCACTGACTAATTTAGTGCCAATTCCATAGCCATCAATCTCTGCCCCCTCTGCTTTCAAACGGGCAATTTCCCATTCATCAATATCCCCACTGGCAAAAATGTTAATATCCGGTAGAAGCGATCGCACCTGTTGAGATAACTTAACTAAATCCCCAGAATCTAATCGCACTCCCTGACAGTTCATTTCCCCCTGTTTCATTTTCTCCCCTATCCGACGGGCGGCTGCCACCGTATCATAGGTATCAATTAATAAAGTCGCACCGGGAAAGTAACGCTGAAACGCTGCAAACGCATCATCTTCTTCTCCTTCCAATGTAGCGATCGCCATTACCAAAGAATGAGCCATAGTTCCGCTAGGTTGGCGACCCAGTTTCAAAGCTGCTAAAACATTCGACGTAGAATCTAATCCCCCGGCGATTGCTGCCCTGGCTGCCCAGACCGAGGCTTGGGGACTAAAGGCGCGACGAGTCCCAAATTCTAACAGTTTTGCTTGGGGGCCAGCAATATCCCGCATTCGCGCCGCCCGAGTGGCAATTAAAGTTTGATAATTGAGAGTATTTAACAGAAAAGTTTCCACTATTTGGGCTTGCCAGAGGGGCGCTTCTACCCGCAGCAGCGGTTCATTGGCAAATACTGCTGTGCCTTCCAGGACAGCCCAAACATTCCCTGTAAACCGTCCCTCCGCCAATAACGTCCAAAACTGTTCGGGGGCATGGGCAAACATCTCACAGGACTTTAAAGCGTCAATTTGTTGCGGGGTAAATTGCAGCTTTTCTAAAAAGTCTAAAGCTTGCGCCAATCCCATGGCAATCAGGTATCCGAAACCCTCCGGCAGCTTACGGGTAAATAACTCAAAACTCGCCCATCGTTCCTCAATGTGTTCTCCCACATAGCAAGCCGCCATCGTCAGTTCATACAAGTCTGTCAGCAGGCTATAGTCTGAAGCAGTCAGGGTAAGTTCTTGGTCTTCCCCTATTTCATTCAGCGCGGTAAACGCTTCAGGAGTCATCGTCATGGGTCAATCTTGGCGCGAAGTTTTCCTTGAGTCTATTATAGTGTAATTCACCAAATCTATGGGGAATTGTTAGGGGTAATTTCATTCCAAATGCTTGTAAATGATAAGATTTGCAGAAAAAATCACCTTTTTGATTGATTGCATCTTGTTAGATTATGGTGTTTTTGATTAAAAGTAGCTTCTGTTGTTGATTTTGAACAATTAGTCAACATAAAAGGATTTTAACAAAGCAATACTGATTTGTGACACAACATTCCTGGTCACTGGACAGCGATAATCTTTGCATCATAATCCACTTGATTTACCGTTCTCTCAATATCTTTATTACTATATGAAGACATATACTAGACAATCCTAAAAAAATCCATCAGAGTGGCATCAATATTATTATATTTACTAACAATAGTTTTAAAACCTTTTTTTTTGTATATAATTATTTTTTCCTCATTGTAATAATCTTGTAGATCTCTTAGAATGTATTGTTTTCTGTCAGTTCTTCCTGAACTTTCTATTTGTAATTTGAATTTTTCAAGAGATTCTGGAAGTACTATGATTTTTCGAGGCTAGATAAGCGTCCTTTGCTCTGTTATTGTCCGACCTGAAGCAGTAGCTCTTGAACAGACAATACTGGGACGGGCGAACTCACGAAACCTTGGGTATCGCGGGTCACAATTGCATCTAGACTTTGGGCTACTGCACTAAAGATCTGAACTGCATCCTCAAAATCAGCGAGATTAGAGTTGAGGGCAGATTCTAAAACGGCTCGATCAATTGGACAAACAGCCATAGCGGTCAATGTTTCATAAACAGCTTGCCGTGCTCGTTCAATGCTGCGGGTATGTCTGCGAGCAATATAGAAAATATCAGTCAGTGTTGTAGCTGTAATATAGCCAATAACTTGCCCCGTAGCTATTGCTTGAAACAGCAATTCTGCGTCTTGGAAAAATGGCTGTCGCTGCAATAGAAAATCCAGGACAATGTGAGTGTCAATTAAGGCTCTCACGGCAGATATTTCTCCATCCGCCGCTCTTCTAACATGGTAGCCACGTCTTGATCGGTGGGTGCAGGTTGATCTGTTTTTAGCAAGCCCCCCATTCTTTGAATAGCGCTAGAGCGTTCAGGGGTAAGAACGAACGTGTCTTGCAAGGACTCCACGATCGCAGCGACTAAGGCAAGGCGATCGCCCGGTGGCAGTTTCAAGACTTCTGCCTTCAGTTCTGGTAATAACATAAACAGTAGCTCTTCAACGTGGAGGTTGACATTATCTAGTATTGATTGACTATCACCCCTCATTTAACTTCTAATAACCAACAACATCTATTAACCTCTAGCGCTACGGCGGCTGCGACGACTCTGACGAGAACGAGTCGAGATGTCATATTCTAAAATGGCTCCAATAGCGAATAGAACCCCTGTAAACACAAAAAAGACCTCTAATAACCCCCCACTTTCATAGTCTGCACTGGCGCGTGCATCAGCCCACTTAAAGTACATATCTGCGACATATAAGGAGAAGATAGCAAAGGCAATCATCCGCCAAGATTGAGAAAATCGTCCGCCCCAAAAGGCTAAAATTAAGGCTGTGGCTAAAATCAGCAGAAACACATCGGCAATCACATAAAATAAATTTACCCCAAAAGCAAACGGTTCTAGTTTTTGATCTAGGGCAACAATCCAAGCGGGGGCTGTGACTTCTTCCTCTTCCTCGACGACGGCTTCTTCCGTAGCGATTTCCGGGGCGATTTCCGGGGCGGCATCGGCTGGTGTGAGATTGGGATCGACAGACACTTCAGCCGCTACAGTGGGTTCAGGAAGACTAATTAAGCCAAAAAAGGTGGGGTCAGACACCCAAATGGCTAGGGCTGTACCTGCGATCGCTACCGCTGTAACAGCAATTCCTTGCCAAATCTCTAAATTCAGGCGTTTTGAGGAGACTGCCACAATCATCCCCCAAGCCAGAAAGAGATAGGTTAAGACGTAAAATAAATCGGCTAACGAAACATCTGGATCTAAACCCCAAACCAACTCCCACACTCCAAATAAAACCCCAGCAATGAAGTAGCACAGAGTTCCTAAGCAAAATCCTAACCAAACATTCCTCCCACTAACAACTTGAGGACTTTTCCAGTTACGGTAACAGACAACGGAGGCTCCCAGAAAAGCCCCCAGTTCAAACACATAAGTCCCAATTTGATACCATAAGGGCAGTTCTTCCCCTTCGGGAGTGACACTAAATAGCAAGAAGAATAAAAGAGAGAGTACAGCCCAAATAATCCCAGAAATCACTAAGTTTTGAGCTGAGAATAATGATGATTTAGAAGATGATTTTTGTGAGGTAGTATTCATAGCAATCAACAAATCGTCAACAATCGAATAAAGCCATTGAGATCTGACGGAGGGGTTGTAACAAGCTCATCCCTTGCAAACAAGCTGTTGTCCTCTATTCTAGAAGGCTGTTGAGCCAGTCTCATCACAGTAAACTGTGATGAGAGTCAGTTTATTGACCATAATTGATTCAGCTGAGTTTGATCTAACCAATCCACAAACTGTTTGCGGTTGTCGTTCGGTAGATCTTCTAGGATTTCCTCCATTCCCTCAGCAAAGCTGGTGTTTCCGAAATAACTTTCTCCCAATTCATACAATTTTTTTAAAAGAGTATTCAAGTGATTTTCCTGCCAAGAAGGAATTTGAAGCTCATCGAGGGGGTTCATCGTGAGCAATGTTTTGATCGCTTGAGGAGTATCGGTATGGGGAAACTTTGACTGATGAAAAACCTGAGTTAAGTCTTTGACAAACGAATTGGCTTGCCGAGATCCTAGTAAATCCTCAATATCAAAGTAAACAGCCTGTAACACCAGTAAGCAAGCCTGGGTTAAAGTGGGGAGGTTGCTATGTTCCCGATTTAAACTGTCGCTAGTCAGTTGTTCAGAACGCACCTTTCCCCAAACACTATAGCGTTCCGGTTCTTCTAGCAACACACAGGCTTTGCCTCGGTTATCTGTCAGATCGCGCCAGAACTCCTTAGCCTCATGTTCCTGCTGAGCATTAAATACCTTCATCAGGCGAAAGGATTGACTTTGATAAACTAGAATCGGAATCTGTTGATCCCGATGGGGGTGTTGAACCGTCTTAATTTCAACATCCTGCCGTTTGAGAATAAACATGACACTTTATACCTACTCCTGTGTGGGCTGGAGGCTGTGCTGTCATTGTAGTCTGTGGAATTTGCCTCCGGCCAGAAATGAAAGCCACTTTCACCGAAAAGGCTATCAAGAAGCTCACTGTTGCGGAGGGGAGAACGCCCCTAACCAATGACGTGAAATTTGACGTGATTAGGCGCAGGGTGAGCTGAACGTTAATTCGGTTTTATGTCCTCACCTCAACACCTCACCTCAACTCAGTTGCATAAAGCTTTAGCCCCTCAAGACTTACTTAAAAAGCCTTTCCATGGAGAGCTGCAAGTGTATGCCTGTAGGATGATAACGCTAGCTCATACAGTTGAACACCAGAATAACACGCTTAAGGGGTTTATTTTCTGATTTTTCTAGGTGGATGTAATCATTTGTGAACTACACATATCCGCTGCGCCCCCTGGTGTGGGGATGAAGATCAATTTCGAGATTGCGATCGCCATAAAATAAACATAATAAAAGCAGCGATCGCCAACAGAACAGCGGCAATTCTAAAGGTGGACTGTACCCCAAATACCAGCGCATCTGGGGGGGCATCCGTCACCATCGCTGAGGCAGATTGCATCAGCACCATCCCCGCAAAAATCGCTCCTAACAAGGGCACGCCAGTCGTTTGACCCAGAGTTCGGGTTAAAGAAAGCAAACCCGAGGCAATTCCAAGGCGTTCTGGTGGCACCGAACCCAGGATAGCGCTGTTGTTGGGGGATTGAAACATCCCCAAACCAATGCCAAAAGGGGCAACCCGAAGGATGTAATCGAGATCAGTTATTTCAGCACTGAAGGTGCTAATACTCAAGCATCCAATAATCATCAACACTAACCCCATCAAGCTGATTGTGCGAGTCCCAAAGTGATCCGATAAGTTGCCGGACAATGGCGCGACAATTCCTCCCAATACAGGAGATACAGCCAGCAACAATCCCACATGGGAAGTCGAATATTTTAACACCAGTTCCAGAAAGAAAGGCAGAATAAAAATGCTTCCGGCAATCACAATAAATACCAGAATTGCGGTCAGCAAACTCAGGCTAAATGGACGATTCTGAAACAGAGACAAATCTAATAGAGGAGAGGCAATTCGCGATTCTTGCCACAAAAAAATGAGCAAGCCGATGAAGGCAAGTCCCAATAACCCTAACGTGATCGGATTGCCAAATCCTCCTGCATCCTGTCCATGAGTCATACCCAAGGCAAAAGCAGTTAGGGCGATCGCCATCACCACTAACCCAAACCAATCAAATCGTTGTTGAACAGCTTTATACTGACTTTGGGGGATATTGCGGGCTACCACAAAACTGGCGAAGATGCCAATGGGAATATTGACAAAAAAAATCATCCGCCAGTCGAACCATCCAATCAAGAATCCACCGACTGTCGGGCCGAGTGCAATCCCTAAGGATACCACTGCTCCAATAATACCTAATGCCCGTCCTCGCTCAGAACCCGGAAACACCTCCGCCACCAGTGCTGCTCCCAACGCCGAAATCATCACCGCTCCCACGCCCTGAAGGGCGCGGAAGCCTATTAGCCAGCCTACTCCAGGAGACAGCCCACACAATAGGGAACTAATGGTAAACACAATCAATCCGCCCAGGTAGAGGCGTTTCTTACCAATCATATCTCCCAGGCGTGCTGCTCCGAGTACCAACGCTGTGATTACCAGCAGGTAACTCAACACAACCCATTGAATGGTTGCGAAGGTAGTTTGAAACACCTGAATTAGGGTCGGTAGGGCAATATTGACAATGCTAGTGTCTAGGGTGAACATTAAAACACCTAACCCCACACCCAACATGACCCACCATTTGCTAGAAGTGGACTGAGGCGAGGGTAAACGATGGGGGGTTGGATTAGAATTCATGGGTTGAGTTTTGAGTCACAGTAAAACGTAAAACTTATGAAGATGTTTGAATTCACCATCCTGGATAGTAATATTATCCACCTGCGATCGCCACTCGATTGAATTTTCTGTTGTTTGAGGTTAACTGTTATGCACGTTCAGGTTCAAGGGAGAAGGGAGAAACATTGTTTAGCTGATCTCCCTCTCTATCCTGATGGGTTGATATTAGTTTTTGATGTTCTCTGAGCTAGGTCGCTTTCGATCCAAATTCCAAGAGGGTTTAGCATTGGGATCGTTAGAGTTTTTTAAGGTGAACTCATGTTCAGATGCCTTCACCTCCTCAGCCGTCTGCGGGTGAGAACGTACTGTCGGATCTTTTGCGGTTGGCTGGGTCTGTTGAGCCGCATTCTGGGTCGAACGCGCAGCATCTTTGACAGCGGGCTTAACCTCTTCAACGGCTTTTTTAGTTGAGTCGGCAACATCTCTGACGGCTGGTTTCGCCTCTTCAACGGTATCGCTCACCGAGTGGGCGACTTCTCGAACTGCAGGGCGAGCTTCCTCTGCCACGCCGTGAACGCCCTCAACGATAGCAGGTTTGCTTTCCTGAACGGTTTCTTTAACGGCTTCTGCAGTGTCTACCACAGCAGGTCTAGCTTCTTCAACGGTGTCCCTGACCGAATGAGCCACTTCTCGCACTGCAGGACCGGCTTCGTGGGCTACATCTTTAACGCCCTCGACCACAGCAGGTTTAACCTCTTCAACGGTATCACTCACTGAGTGGGCAATATTTTTAACGGCAGGTGCGATCTCTTGGGCGGTAGACTTCGTTTCATCAATCGTGCTTTTAACCGCATCTCCTACATCTTCTACCGTGTGGCTGACTCCATCGGCTGTACTTTGGGCAGCATCCACGATCCCTTCTACGGTGTTGTTAACCGCTTCCGATGTGCCTCGACCCGCCAAAGCGCCACCAACAGCACCCGCAACAGCACCCAGAACCCCAGCCATTCTACTGCCAATTACACCACCAATGGCGGCGCCTGCTATCCCGGCACCCATGCCTTTCCCGGATGACTCAGTATCGGCTGGTTCTTGATTTTGATCAGTCATTTCGTCATGTTGATCTGAAGGTTGTTTGTTTTCAGTCAGATTAATAATTTCGTCATGCTGATCTGAAGATTTTTTGTTTTTACGACGATCAACAATGTCAATATACTTATCTACAGGTTTTTTGTTCTCAGTCATAATAATTGTTCCTGGCTCAATCAACTTTAAATCAGTCTTGAAAAACTCCTATTTTCTCCTCACGTCAAAAGGCAAAAATACCTCAATGCTCAGTCAAGACTCTTGGTCTACTGTCTTACCTTTTCATATTTGTCTGAATGATAGGAGCTAATTAGAGCTTGAGTCATCCCGGTTTATTGAAAATTCAAAAAAACAAGTTAACACAGTAATAAATTTTCTCTTTTTTGGGGAAAGCAAACTCTTAAATCTCGGGCTGAGCTAATCATTCTTTAACCCCTACCTATCTTTAGTTTAGAAATCGATCAGTGTATCTGCTTCTTTCCAATGGAAGAATTTCCCCTATTGCTGAAGTTTGATCCTGATTTCATGGGAATTTCATTTTTGAGGCGAATAAAAAACTGGCGATCGCCAATCTCGTAATTCTAATCAAGCGATCGCCAATTCGGTCACACAGAGAATCTAAATCATCTCTCGCACCTTATCCGATACTGCCGTTAGCACAATCTTCTCGCGGTTGGGTTCACCTCGAATCAGAGATTCAGCCAAATGAGCCGCTTGACCCAGTTCGATTTTGGCGGGATAAGGCGGTTCATAAGGGTCAACGACGGCTTCAATAATCACAGGCCCTGGCGTAGCCAATGCCTGATCGAGAATTGCACCACATTGAGTGGGATCATCAATCGTGAAACCCGTTCCACCGCAAGCCTTGGCATAGGCGGCGTAGTCTATTGGATGCAGTTCACAACCATACTCTGGGTTGCCGAGGAAAACCATTTGTTCCCACTTAATTTGACCTAAGGTGTTGTTCTTGATAATCACGATTTTGACGGGAAGCTGATATTTGACACAGGTCATAAATTCTGCCATCAACATCGAGAAGCCCCCATCCCCGACAAAAGCAACACATTGGCGATCTGGGTGAGCCACTTGAGCGGCGATCGCATAAGGTAAACCACAAGCCATCGTTGCCATTAATCCCGCAACCGAGTGCATTTGACCCCGTTTGGCGGGAATTTGACGCGCCCACCAAGTGGTATTTGTACCAGAATCTCCCGACAGGATCGCCGTATCCGATAAGCGTTTTCCTAGTTCCCAGGCTACCACCTGGGGTTTCATCGGCTGATCTTGTCGGGTTCCCCGTTCTTCCATTAACTGCCACCAGTCTTTCATATCGGATTGAGCCTTGTCTAAAAAGCTGCGATCCTCGTTCCGCTTCAGCAGGGGTAGGAGTGCTTGCAGGATACGAACGCTATCACCCAGTAAACCCACCTCCACCGGATAACGTAAGGCTATCCGCATTGGGTCAATGTCAATCTGAACGGCTCGTGCTTGTCCCGGCTTAGGGAGATACTCCATATAAGGGAAGGAAGTCCCAATCATAAATAGAGTATCGCAGTTCTCCATCGCATCTTGGGAGGGCTTGGTGCCAATTAAACCAATTCCGCCTGTGGTATAGGGACTGTAGTCTGGTACCGCCGCTTTACCGAGTAAGGCTTTGACAATGGGTGCGCCGAGGATTTCAGCCAGTTGTTCGAGTTCATCGGTTGCCGCCAATGCCCCCCGACCGGCGAGAATCACGATTTTTTTGCCTGCATTGAGAACTTCGACGGCTTGCATCAAGTCTGCTTCGCTGGGTAATTGCGCTCTTTTAGCGCGGACACTGGAAGTATACGACGTGATAGACGGTCGGCAAACCACCAATGGACGCTTATTTGCGGTGATCGATCCCCCCATACCGGACGGGATGTGCATCGACCAACAAGGCTATATCTTTACGAGTTCCAAGGACAGCATACAGGTGTTTACACCCGATGCCGTCCGTTTAGGTAAAATCCTGATCCCAGAAACTTGCAGCAACGCCACTTTTGGAGGGCCAGACGGCGATCGCCTGTTTATTACAGCTGGCCAATCCTTGTACGCAATCAATCTTAACACTCAGGGTGCAACGGTACAGTCTTGACCCACTTTTACGATCTGAAGAAACTAATTCAACTGTTGAACAAAGGCTTCTGGCCCTAATAAAGACAGATAGGGGGTGGTAAAATACCGTTGCGCAACGGTGAGACATTGTTCAGGGGTGACTTGTTCCACAGCGGTTTGAAACTGCTGATCAAAATCTAATCCTAAACCAATGGTTTCATACCAACCATAAATTTGAGCCAATTGAGAATTGGTTTGTTTGCCTAAAGCATATTGACCTAACAGTTTATTTTTAGCAACTTGTAACTCCCCGGAACTGAGGGGGGCTTGAGTCAGGCGTTCGACTTCGGATTGTAATCCTTCGATGGCGATCGCTGTGTTTTCTGGGGCGGTTCCTATGTAAACCACAAATTGAGAGGGGTCAAGGCGAGTGGGATAAAAGCAGGACACATCATAAGCTAAGCCGCGCTTTTCCCGTAATTCCACAAACAAGCGACTGGATAAACCATTGCCTAAATAAGTATTCAGCAGCTTTAATGCCGCATAATCTGGACTATGGACAGCATCGGCTAAATAGCCTAACATCACGATAGATTGCTGAGTTTCCTGGAGTTTAATGCAAGTTTGCGGGTTAAAGGAAACTGTAGGCAGGTTGGGCAAAGGTGCCGGATGAGAGGGAACCGACCAATCTCCAAAGGCTTGTTGAATGAGTTGGGTGGCTTCCTCTAATGTAATTCGTCCGGCAATGGAAACAATTAAATGATCGGGACGAAAATAAGTTTGGTGAAAGATTTCTAAATCCGCTTTTGTGAGTTGGGCAACAGTATCCTCTGTTCCTAAGGTAGAATAGGCGTAAGGATGATCTTGATACATGGCTCGTCGTAGTTGATCAAAAGCCACTGAAAAGGGTTGTTCTTGCTGCGAACGAATTCCTTGAATGGCAATCCGGCGTTCGAGTTCTAGTTCACTTTCTGGGAAAGAAGGCGATCGCAACAACTGCGCGGCTAAGGACAGAATGGCTTCAAAGTCACTTGAAACGGTTTTCAAACTCATCAAAAAGTAATCGGTTGAAGTATCTGCATTCAGCTTTGCGCCGACTGACTCCACAATTTCTGCAATTTCAAATGAAGTGAGGTTAGCTGTGCCTTTGGTCATGACAGCGGCCAATAAATGACAGAGTCCCACTTGAGTTTGTGCCTCCCAGCGGCTACCGGTTTTGACAAACAGACGAGTGGCGATAATATCGGCGGCGGGATTTTCAGTCAACAGCAGGGTAATACCATTATCTAAAATGTGACGATGAGTGGTTCGATGCTGGGTTGCAGAAGTCATTACTTGAATTACAGTTTCCAATTCGGCTTTGTTTATGGTTACACATTTAGGATTCTATGTGTAGGAAAGAAGAACTCAGTATCAGCTGATTTCTATTATGGCTTAATGGCGGATGATTTAATCGGTTGAGACAATACTTCTGCCACCGTCTTCAGGCTGCGTGGATCTCGAACCATCCAAGCATGGAGTAAAATATCAAGTTTGATCTCTTGACCCACGGGTAATTGAGAACTATTAGCCGGGAGAATCATCCCATCAAATGGAGTCCAGATTGAAGTAAAGTTCAGTTGATTCAGTTGATGGAGATCTTGATTTAAGTCTTTTAAAAATTCACTATTAGGACGCATTTGAACGGTTCCTGGGGTGACATAAAAGTAAGCTGTCCAAGTGCCATTATGGGGGGAAGAAATGGTAATGAAGCGTTGGACTCGATCAATTCCTCCGAGGCGTTGAATATAATATCGACTGACAATTCCCCCCATACTAAATCCTACTAAATCAAAGGGTTGATTAGGGGAAAAGGTGTTATCAACATAGTCTGTAATTTGTTGGGCTAATCGATCCAGTCCCAGAAATCCACGATTAGGTTTGAGATCAAAGCGATGCACTTCCCAGCCTCGTTGAGTTAAATAGGCTGCCATTGTATTAAAAATGGTGAAGGTGTCAAAAATGCCGTGAATTAACACCACTGGATTCCGGAGATTTGAATGTTTCATAATGGAGAATGAACCACAAAAACACAAAGGACACAAAGGGTGAGTTATTCAGGGGATTTTAGGGGATATTCGGCAATGATTTTTTCTAAGGTTTGATTAAATTCATCAGGTTTGACTTGGGCAACAAAATGCCCAACATTTGGAATCAGAATTACAGATTCGTGTAAGGGGGTTTCATTGCCTGTGGGTGCGCCATTAATGTTGCGGAGTTTGCTGGCATATTGGTTTAAGTCAGATGAAGCATTTTTGGTATGCCATCGAAAGATTTCAGATAGGGCACTGATTCCCATTTCAGGGTTATCTTTTTTCATTTTTGTTACGATTTCATCAACCACTTTTGGAGGAGCAGAGGGGGTGAACATGGAACGGGATAATTGTTCGGAAGTTGCCGCAAAATCTTGTTTAAAGGGAGCAACAAATCCCTCAATTTCTTCTTCAGATTGGGGATAGTCAAAACCGGTATAAAAAATATCAACACCAACAATACCAATCACTTTATCCCCGAGTAATTTAGCCGCTTCAATGGCAACTATCCCCCCTATGGAATGACCGACTAAAATCACTTTTTCTGGATTGATTTGATTAACCACTGCCGCCACATCATTGCCAAAGGCTGACATGGTATATTGTTGACGTTGACTACTGGATTGTCCATGTCCTGCTAAGTCTAACCAAACCACTTTATAGTTTTTTGAGAAATGGTCAATCTGCGGTTGCCAGAAGTGATGATTACACGTCCAACAATGGATAAATACAATAGCAGTCTCGCCTTCTCCCTGAGAACCATAGGTAATCAAACTCCCATCGGCTGATGGAACGGTAGATAGATTTTCTTCAGTTTGAATAGAGGTTTGACTCTCTTGTTTGACTTCTGGAATTAAATTACATCCGGATAGTATTGTGATTCCAGATAGAAAAATTAAAAAGATAGCTTTATTTTTAATCTTCATGTTGATTGATTGTGAATTGATAGAGTTAAGTTGACCTTAAAGGGATTGTATCCCCTCCGTCTTTATTAGGCAATAGTTATATTAAATCATCATCAGAAGCGTTTGAAACTTACAACTCAGAATTAAATAAAGTGATGAACCAACGGGCTATTGTACCATCATCTTCGGTTTGAGAACGGTTTAAGGCTTCTTCAATCCAGTTAATCTCTAATTGGGGTAAAACTTGAGAAGTTCTGATTTGGGTACTGCCTTGATTGTGTACAGTAAAAGCAAGAATTTGACGTTCTGAGACATTCACAACCCAATATTCTTGAATCCCTAAGTTTTCATAGAGGAGTCGTTTCCGTCCCACATCATCTAAAAAAGAGGAAGAACCAATTTCAACCACTAAGTTAGGAGGCGAAATTTGATCCAGATTAATCGGAGCATTATTATGGGGAGGAAAACTCATCCCATCGCCAATATAAAAGCTAATATCGGGTTGAATTTCTTTTTCTCCCGTTTTACGAAAGCTACAATTTGTGAGTTCCTTAATCCGAATATTGTGAAAAGTTGCATATAAAATTATAAGGGTTGAAAGAATAGAATTATCCTGGCTATGAGCCGATCCTATGGGTGACATTTCAATTCTCATCCATCCGTTATCATAATAAAATTTGCCCTGTTGATATTCAGGTTGACTACTGAGGGTAATAAAGCGATCCCAAGTCGTTTTAATCCAAGTATCGAGAGGAATTTGAGTGGATGAAGTCATGGGTTTAAAAACAGATTAAAGGGTTAATCACGATAGTTCATTATATTCATTACTGAGGCATTGCCGGACGCACTAAAATCACGGTACAATTACAATCACGGGCGATCGCTTCTGGGATATTGCCTTGAATGACTTGTTTGAGCATTCCTTCCTGACTGGCACCGAGAACAATCACGTCACTTCGTCGTTGGTGAGCTACATCAATCACGCCATGGGCAACGAAGGGAGTACAAACTGTCGTAACATCAATCTCAGCATCAATGTAAGAACTTAATCCTTGTGCCACAAAATCTAAGGTTTGAAGTTCCTCTTCTGAATGGGAATCTTTCATCACTTTCAACAACAACACCTCAGGTTTCAGACTCAGTTGCACCAAAGCGGGTAACAGTTGTAAGGCAACGGCTTGTTTTGAACCATCTCGTACCGGCACTAGCCAACGGTTCCAATGAAGGCGAAGATAGGATGAAAAACTAAATTGTTTGGCACAAAACTTAGGCCGAGATTCACCCGTTAACGGTGTACCCAGCGGCTGTATCTCTTCTGTTGGCTGGATTTTGTAGCGCTTGTCCTTCGCCCATCTCACCACCACCACCTCTGCGGCAGCTTGTTGCATAATTGTATCCACCACATCCCCAAAAATCCGATCATGACCCGATGCTTCTCCGCGCCATCCCATTAAAATTAAGTCAATATGGCGATCTTTAGCTGCTTCTAAAATAGCTTGTCCTACATCATGGGCAACGCGAATTTGAGTATGCAGGGCAATTTTCCAAGTTGTGGTAATGTTTTCAGCCGATTTAAACAGTTCTAAACTGCGACTGAGGGAAACAGAGGTTTCTGTGGGGGACTGATGACGAGGAATCACAATGACACTGATGCATTCTATCTCATAGTTGCGTTCCCGCGCGATCGCCACGGCCACTCGGAGTAAAGCCGGGGCAGTTTGGGGATTATATAACGAAACTAACAGTCGTCCTGTTCCGGTTTGGGGCGATCGCTTAGAATACACAGAATGAGAAGGCTCTGTATGTCGCCCCACTTGCGTGGCTTCTCCAGTAATATAGTTAATTTCTGTGCGGATAATATCGCTGCGAGTAATAATCCCTACAACCTTGCGACCTTCTACCACCGGTAAGCGACTGGGTTTATATTTCGATAGGAGATACAACACCTCACTCAAAGCATCACTGGGTTTAACGGTGATGGGTTGCTTTACCATAAATTGATGCAGCGGCGTTTGAGAGTCAAGAGAACGCTTGTTAATGGTTTCAAGGTCTGTTTCGGTGACAATCCCCACTAACTTGCCTTGTTCGACCACTGGGAAGCCGCGATGATGAGATTCGGCAAAAGCCTGTTGAACCTGTTCTAAGGATAAATCACTCGCCAAGGTTTCCACTTGACGTTGCATAATGTCTTGGGCTTTGATATTGCTGAGGGAGTCGTGTGCTGTGGTATTTGGGTTCAGTTCGATGCCATTGAGTTGTAATAACCGATCATACAAGGAGTAGGAATCAAGGCGTTCTGAGACGAGATAAGCCACAATGGCGCAAATCATCAGTTGCAGAACCAGATTAAAATCTCGGGTAATCTCAAATACAATCACAACCGAGGTCATGGGGGTACGGGACACAGCACAAAAAAATGCTCCCATTCCGGCTAAAGCAAATGTTGTTGGGGATTCTAACCCAATCCAAGACATTTCCCAAATTCCCACTAATTCTCCTAAGGCTGCCCCTAAAATGAGGGACGGGGCAAACAGTCCACCCGGGGCGGCAGAACTAGCGGCAATGATGGTCAACAGAAAGTAAGCGACAAAAACTAAGGCAGCCGTTTGCCACAGAATATCACCCCCGAGGATAATTTCTCGCAGTCCAGCATTATTGCGAAATGCCATGGGGAGTAAAGAAACAATCAATCCGCACAAAACCCCAGAGAGTGCCATTCGCCAAGGTAAGCTTAACTGTAGGGTTTGACGATTAAACCGCATTAAAGAGACAATGGCATGACTGAACAAGGTTCCCAATACTCCCGCTGCAATCCCTAACGCGATATAAAAGGGAATCTCCGGCAGTTCCAATAACCATTCTTGATAGGCGCTTTCTATTCCTTCATAGGGGAGTTGATCTGGTGAAATTTCTCGACCTCCTAACAATCGCGCCACAACGGCACCAATAAAAGAAGCGATAATTGTCGGACCGAGGGTAATGCCGGACATATCGTGCAGTAAGTCCTCGACCACAAATAAGACTCCCGCTAAGGGGGCATTAAATCCGGCTGCTAATCCAGCTGCTGCCCCACTGGCAACCATTTGACGACGATAAGTGGGAGAGGTGGGCACCCAGCGACTAATCCAGGCGGCGATCGCAGCTCCCATTTGCACCGTTGGCCCCTGTCTGCCTAAGGTTAAACCCGCCCCCATGGTAAACATCGTGCCGATCAGTTTGGCGATCGCCACCCGTAAATCAAGAGAAATGGGTAATCCCGCTAATGCCGCCTTGACTTGCGGGACTCCACTGCCGGAGGTTTCTGAGGCAAAGCGTTCGACTAAAAACCCCGTCAGAAAACCACCCATTAAGCCTAAACCCGGTAAAAAAAGCCAGGGGGGAATACCACTATGCAGAGAATAATAAACCCGCCATGATCCCAGCAACCCGGCTCCTTCCTTCAGACAAAAAGCGGCCAATCCAGAGACCATACCAATAATACAGGCTTCAAAAATCGCTAAGCGTTTTGGAGACCCAGGTCGCCGGATTTGAGAGATTAAACCCTGCCATGGCTTTAACAGTTGCTTGGGGAGAGTGACGTGCCACATACCATCCCTTGGAGTGGTTCTATTGTTAAGCTATTAGATGAATCATTCGTTATTGGTTATTCGTTATTTGTGTTTTCTTCTCACCCATGACAAATGACTAACAACGAATGACAAATAACCCCTTTAGGTGTCGTATACCCGGGCTTCAAAAGCATCGGGATTTTCTTCACAATATTCTTCAAAAGCGGTTTTGGGTAACGGTTTCGCCTGTTGGTGGGCGGCTTCAGCTTGTAATTCTTCGACAATATCCCAAGCCGCAGCACAGTCTTTGGAAGTGGCTCCTTTTTCAGCACAAACTGCCCTTGCTTCTTCAATCGCTTGTTGAATTCGATCAGCTAAAACAATGCTCTTGGGTTGTTCAACAAAATCTCCTTTTGCCAAAATATCACCAATGGAAATGACACCCAGTAGGGTATCTTTAATCACAGGTGCTAAATGAATCCCAGTGTTGGCAAACAGACGGGCGACATACTCCACGCCTAAATCGGGGTTGACGACAATGCAAGGCTTGGTCATAATTTCATACACGCGCATTTTTTTCGGATCTAAGCCGTAAGCCACCACTTTGTAGATGATATCGGTTTCCGTGACAATGCCATAGGCATCTTGGTCATGGCGGCGTTCCACAATTAAGGCTCGTCGTTGTGATCCATTCATCATCTTGACTGCATCGGCCACAGTTGCCGAACCGCGAATGGTGGCAATATCAGTTGTCATTACATCTTTTGCTTTTAACATCATTGCTCCTGAGGCTGAGTTGATTGCTCTTTTCTAGCTTGCCTTGTTTTGGGATCAAAAAAAAGGATTGTTTTCGGTTTCATAAACTGTTATTATTAAGGTTTGACAAACTCAAAGAAATCGTCAGAAGGTGGTCAATTGATTATTTTTTTTTATCAATTCAATGAGGTCTAAATATAGAATAAAAAATAGCCATCCTTCTTGATGGATCAAAGTTCCCCAAAATCTTCAAAAATCTATCCCCCTCACCTTTGTTTCTTTTGCCCTGCTACGGATTGAATTCAGGGGACATGATTTTTATTATAATGACTTTTCAATTAACTGAATTATTGTCTGTTTTTTTATTTCCAGGGGAAGCTGGTCTAGAGCCTCCCCCAGTTGTTTTTGCAGGGCTTGAGTTAACGGAATAGACACATGAGAATTGAGGGGATGCTGAACGACAAACTCCGCTAACTCTCCCAAGCCAACCGTATAAGTTTGACGTTCAGAAGCAGAAAGTTTAAATTGATGAGTTTCCTGAATATTTTGGGCTGCCATCCCTTGTTTAATACGCTGTTTCAGATGCTCAATTTCAGAGTTGAGTAACTGCCATTGCGGCTGAATCTCTTGATATTGACGAATTAAATCAGACACATTTTCTGTGGCGGGATGGGGGAAGCATTGCTGACTGAGATCGAGTAGCTTTTGATGAACTTGCCTTAAGTAAATGACATCCATTTTGGCATAATTTAACTGCTGCTGTGTCAGCGGCCGCTGTCCCCAATTACTGTTTTGTTCTTGTTTATCAATCTCCGAAAAATCACTTAATCTTAAAGCTAAGGTTTTCAGTTGATAATTAGAGACCGGCAACTGATAAAACGGAATTTTTTTTGCCATCTCTAAGGTACAAGTAATATTTATTCCTCGATTTTTTCCTAAAAATTTTTGGTCATATTTAGCATTATGAAAAACCTTCTCGATTCCGGGATTGCTCATCACGGTTTCAATCCACTGTTCAACCCCCTCTGGATAGTCGATGACATCGAGTATATCAACCGATTCACTACTGTCATCCTGAGTCTCTGCTAAAACTTGAATTAAAGAGAGTCGAGGATTTCGCGTTTGATAATCTGCAACTTCAGTATCAATCCATAAAATAGAAGCGGTTGAGTAATTGTTGATGACTGCTTGAATCTGCCTGGTATCAGTGAAATAAGCCATAGTGATTGTTCAATTCTATGATTGAAAGGGAGGAAGATTTAGTGAATTTCTGGCAGAATTGCGCCCCGAACATTAGCATCCCGTAAATTGGCTCGATCTAGTTTTGTATCTAATAAAATCGCTTCAATTAAATTGGCTCCGCTCAAATTAGACCAACTTAATTTAGTGCGATATAATCGGGCGCGGCTGAGATTAGCTCCTCTTAAAGTCGTCCAACTGACATTGGCTGCCCGTAGATTAGCACCACTTAAATTGGCTTCACTTAAATCGGCTCCAATCATCGTCACCCGGCTTAAATCTGCATCTCGAAAATTGGCTGCAATTAACAATCCTCCACTCAAGGTAGCATTGATTAAATTAGCTCTTTCCAAAATCGATTCCCGTAAAATCACATTGGTTAAATTGGCATTGTCTAAAATAGCCCCAGTGAGGTTGGCTTTAGACAAATTGGCTCGAATTAAAGTGGCATTGGTGAGGTTTGCGCCCACAAAATTCGCCCCTGTAAAATTGGCTTCCGTGAGATTGGCTTCTATCAGGTTTGCCTGGGCTAATGAAATATTACGAGAGGATGATCCTCTCAAATTCGCTCCTTCCAGGTTAGCATGACCAAAATCAGCATGGGTGAGATTAGCACCAATCAAATTGGCTTCATATAAATTCGCCCCATTAAAATCAACCCCCATGAGTTTAGCCTCTCGGAAATTAACACCTGTCAGTTCAGCATTAATTAAACTGGTATTTTGTAAATTGGCTCGAACTAAGGTGGCTTCGCTCAGATTGACCCCACTGAGATCAACATCAATCAGGTTAACAGAACGAAACATCCGTTCACCCGCTTCGTATTGCTTGAGTAATTCATCGACTTGCATATATATCTGCCTGTATAGTTTGCGATTTGTGTTTGAGTTGGACTATTTTAAATTTAGCTTTCCCTAACTTTTAATTGAAATTTGCACTCTCACCTCTAAAGATTCACGAACTAATGCTAGAATCCTAACGCTTCAACTATGGGATTGGCATCCTCATGGGTTAATATCCATTGACGATTTTGGAAATGAGTTCATCAGTTTGAAAGCATCAGTTGATCCATAACGGAAGGGATTGCCCCCCATCACCGATAGCCACAACGGTTGGCTTCAAGTCTAAGCAGTAAACTATTCAATCCTAAACTGTGACGATCTAAAGTAAGAGAAGTGGATAACCGAAGCCAGTCTTTGTTGATGATATGTTGTATCCGTTTATTTCGAGGGAGTAGAAACCATGTCCGATAATTTTAGAAGTCAAACCATTACTCAAGGAAGTCAACGTACTCCTAACCGGGCCATGCTGCGGGCGGTGGGGTTCGAGGATGAAGATTTTACCAAGCCTATTGTCGGAATTGCCAATGGTTATAGTACGATTACCCCCTGCAATATCGGCATCAATGATTTAGCCCTGCGCGCCGAAGCAACATTAAAACAGGCGGGGGCGATGCCCCAGATGTTTGGCACCATTACCGTCAGTGATGGGATTTCGATGGGGACTGAAGGGATGAAATATTCTCTGGTTTCCCGAGAAGTGATTGCCGACTCAATTGAAACGGCTTGTAATGCCCAAAGTATGGATGGAGTTCTCGCCATTGGCGGCTGTGATAAGAATATGCCAGGGGCGATGATTGCCATCGCCCGGATGAATATTCCGGCTATTTTTGTCTATGGGGGAACGATTAAACCGGGTCATTATAACGGCCAAGATTTAACCGTCGTCAGTGCGTTTGAGGCAGTAGGACAATACAGCGCCGGAAAAATAAATGACGAGGAACTGCTGCAAGTCGAACGTCATGCCTGTCCGGGGGCGGGTTCCTGTGGGGGAATGTATACGGCTAATACCATGTCTTCAGCTTTTGAGGCGATGGGGATGAGTTTAATGTATTCTTCCACGATGGCGGCAGAAGATACAGAAAAAGCGGACAGTGCTGCTGAGTCTGCTAAAGTGTTACGAGAAGCCATTCGTCATCAACTCCAGCCTCGGCATATTCTCACCCGTAAAGCCTTTGAAAATGCCATTGCCGTGATTATGGCGATTGGGGGTTCTACCAATGCGGTATTACATTTGTTGGCGATCGCCCATGCTGCCGAAGTGGAACTCAGTCTTGATGATATTGAAACCATTCGGGGGAAAGTTCCGGTGTTATGCAATCTCAAACCCAGTGGCCGCTTTGTCACCACAGAATTTCATCAAGCTGGGGGTGTACCGTTGGTGATGAAAATGTTGTTGCAACAGGGGTTAATTTATGGCGATGCGTTAACCATTACTGGAAAAACTATTGCGGAACAGTTAGCCAATATTCCCACCGAACCCCCTGCCAACCAAGAAGTGATTCGTCCTTGGAATAACCCAATGTATGCTCAAGGACATTTAGCGATTTTAAAAGGCAATCTGGCAACAGAAGGGGCGGTTGCCAAAATTACTGGGGTGAAAAACCCCAAAATTACTGGTCCAGCGCGGGTATTTGAATCGGAAGAAGACTGTTTGGATGCGATTTTAGCGGGTAAAATCCAAGCGGGAGATATTGTTGTTGTGCGTTACGAAGGCCCTAAAGGTGGCCCCGGTATGCGAGAAATGCTGGCTCCCACCTCAGCTATTATTGGTGCTGGGTTAGGGGATGCAGTGGGATTAATTACCGATGGTCGTTTTTCTGGGGGAACATACGGCATGGTGGTTGGTCATGTGGCTCCAGAGGCGGCTGTAGGCGGCACTATCGCTTTAATTGAAGAAGGAGATAGTATTACCATCGATGCAACTCAACGCCTGTTACAGGTCAATGTCGCCGAGGAAATCCTGGAACAACGTCGTCAGAATTGGCAACCTCCAGCTCCTCGTTATACCAAAGGGGTATTGGCGAAATATGCCAAGTTGGTGTCTTCGAGTAGTGTGGGGGCTGTGACTGACTTGAATTTAGGATAATACGATCCAATGTCCGATTGTTAACTAATGAGGGGTTCGGGGAGCTATAAGTCCCGCGCTGTACCTGTGCCTGTCAGCGTCGGGATACATGGACTCCCCGCGTCGATTGAGGGGTATGCGCTACGCGCAGGCTGCGCCAACGATGCCCCGAAAATCGACACACTATCTATCGGTTCTAACAGAGAGTAGAAATCTGTTAGAATATAGGTATCATAAACGTTGTACGCAAATGTAGTCAAATGTAGTCAAATGTAGTCAAATCTGTCATGAGTTTCTGTAGCAAACTTTGCTGGAAAATTCCGTTAAAACTTAGTGACTTCACTCTCAAGTTTAATGGTACAATAAGCATCAAGAAAAATTGGGTGGAAACTCTGAGACTATTAGAGTAGCTAATAGGTTAAATGATTGCTCTGAAATTTAGCTGAACCCATGAGATTAGTAGAAAGACATATTATCCCACCCCGACATCGGTTTTTCCGTGAAATCGACCAACTGTGTTGGCTGTCAAAAAATCTCTACAACTACGCTAATTATAAGGTGAGGCAGTCCTTCATATTCGATCATTTCTATCGGCCGTATAATGATCTTCAAAAAGCGCTACAAGGGACAGAACCTTATCAAGCCTTACCCGCCAAAGTCTCTCAACAAATCCTAATGGTCTTAGATCGAAACTGGAAAAGTTTTTTAGCAGCTAATCAAGCTTATAAAGAACACCCGGAAAGATTTTTAGGTCGTCCGAAACTGCCGAAATACAAAAAAAAAGAGAGCGGTCGGAATCTGCTGATTTATACAAATCAATCCCTCAGCCAACCGCAACTTAAACAAGGTATTATTCATCCGAGCAAAACGGAGATCTATCTTAAAACAACTGTCGAAACATCAAAAATTAAACAAGTTCGTATCATCCCCAGACTGAATCATTATGT
>Ga0209594_1000224_pt1 | contig 40890 bp, 36 predicted proteins | sample AshMeaCrysSpring_FD_184126 | JGI IMG/M metagenome (GOLD analysis project Ga0209594, IMG submission 184126) | Groundwater microbial communities from Big Spring, Nevada to study Microbial Dark Matter (Phase II) - Ash Meadows Crystal Spring... | ecosystem: Environmental > Aquatic > Deep subsurface... | reverse complement strand
CGGCACGGCGACCCGCACGAACACTGCCACCGCCGAGCTGCAGAACTACGACTACCCGGCCGTTGGCACGCCCACCCTGGCCGGCACGACCGCCTTCACCGGCGCCGCCACCGTGTCGTTCGCCGGTGCGGCCACGATGACGATCGACGATTGTCTTGCCGTGGACGACACCCTCTACGGCTCGCTCGGCTGGGTGTGCTTCAACGGCACGAACGGCCTGCAGCAGACCTTCACCTACCAGCTGATGGTCGGCCCCTACGAGGAGTGCGGGATGTACGAGGTGACGAACATCGCCTCGTTCGTCACCGGGACCACCGGCTCTACGGGCAGCGCCACGTGGACGATCGACGTCCGTGTGCCGTGCCCCGGCTGCACCCTCACCCAGGGCTACTGGAAGACGCACTCGTCGTACGGGCCCGCCCCCTACGACGATGCGTGGGCCCTCATCGAGGAGGACACGACGTTCTTCCAGAGCGGCCAGAGCTACTACCAGGTGCTGTGGACCCCGCCGGCCGGCACGGCGTACTACGTGCTGGCCCACCAGTACATCGCCGCCAAGCTCAACATCCTGAACGGCGCCAGCAGCACACCGAGCGTCGATGCCGCCATCGCCTGGGCGGAGTCGTTCTTCGGCACCTACACACCGTCGTCCACGCTCAGCCGGTCGATGCGGAACCAGGTGCTCACCTATGCCACGACCCTCGACCAGTACAACAACGGCTACCTCGGCCCAGGCCACTGCAGCGAGTAGATCGCGCTCTTCACGAGCGCTCCCACGAGGGGGTCGGTCCGGCTGGGCCGGCCCCCTCGGCGCGTCGGTAGGGTGCCGGCCATGCCCACGCCCTTCCCGCCCTTCGACGGTTCCGCGCCCAAGCAGCAGAAGTTCTCGGAGCCGCCCGAGATGGGCATCGACCCGTCGAAGCGCTACACGGCCACGATGGAGACGTCGCTCGGCACCCTCGTGATCGCCCTCGACCCCGTGGCCGCCCCGAAGACCGTGAACAACTTCGTCTTCCTGGCCCTCAACCACTACTACGACGGCGTCATCTTCCACCGCATCATCAAGGGCTTCGTCTGCCAGGGGGGCGACCCCGAAGGCTCCGGCCGTGGCGGCCCCGGCTACCGCTTCGCCGACGAGCTGCCCGCCCCCGGTCGCTACGAGATCGGCTCGCTGGCCATGGCCAACGCCGGCCCCAACACCAACGGCAGCCAGTTCTTCATCATCAGCGGCAACGACGGCGTGCGCCTGCCACCGCAGTACTCGCTGTTCGGCAAGGTCGTGAAGGGCCTCGACGTGGTGGAGACGATGCAGTCGGTCGCCACCGGCGCCGGCGACCGCCCCCGCACCGACGTCGTCATCAACAGCGTCACCATCGCCGTCGCCGACTGACCGCGCCCAACCCGGCGAACCCGGGTCGACCGCGTCATGCGCCTGCGCCAGGAGACCCGGCTTCGCCAGGGCCGCACGCAGACCTGGCTGAGCCGGTGATGTCACGGGCTCAGACGGCCACGACTGCCCGGGCGCCGGCGACGAGCTTCTCGGCCTGGCGGACGGCCATCTCGGCATCCCTCACCGACACCGGGATCGACTGGTACTGAGCCCTGGTCTTTGACTTCAGGAGCCGATCGAGCGCCGGCGCCAGGTCGGTGCCGGCCTTGCCCGCCCGGCGCAGCTCCGCCACGGCTTGGCGGTGGTCGTCGGCCTTCGACGTCGAACCGACGAGCGCCAGGCACATGGCGTCCTTGGCGTTGATGCCGGCGATCACGGCGTTCGAGGTCGCCGCGCTCGCATGGCCACGTTCGAGCGCCGCCATCGCCTCGGCGAGGAATTCTTCGGCCTTGGCGAGGTGCGCTCGTGCCACCTCGAGGGGCGTCATCGGACGGCGTCCTGGAGCACTTGGGGGAGCGGGATGCCGGTGAGCGTGACGCCGTCACGAAGGATCGCTTCGACGAGCGGGTCGCCGGCTCGGTCGAGCACGGCGAGCTCGTCGGGGTCGTACTCGAGGATCTCGCACGGCGCCCCGGTCCAGTCGTGCACGCGCTCGGTGAGCGTGGCGACGCAGGCAGCCCACACCTCGTCGTCTGCGTCGATCTCGCTGGGGCGCACCACGAGCAGGTCGACATCGCTGTCGGGTCCGGCGTGGCCCCGGGCGGTGGAGCCGAACAGGGCGACGGTCACCGGCGGGTGCCCCCACGTCGACACCTCGGCGGCGATCCGGCGAGCGAGCAGGCTCGGGGCGTCGAGGAGCAGCTCGACGGCGCCGTAGGCGAGGTGCTCCCGGTTCAGCTCGTAGCCGCCGGGCACGCGTCGGACGAGGCCGTCGTGCGTGAGCGAGCGCAGCAGCCGTGCCACGGTCGGTTGGCTGACCGAGCCCGTGAGCGTGGCGATGGTCCTCCCCGACAGTGGTTGGCCGGCGCGCACCAGCACCGTCAGCACCCGCGCCCGGTCGGGCGCGACGAGGGTCTCCAGGGGAGCACTCAGGAACACGCGAGTGAGTCTAGAAGGACTCAGCCGAGTCGAAAGTGACTCATCCGGCGCGGCGCTCGCGCTCGGCCTCGGCGAGGGCGATGTCGTGGTCGACCATGCGGGCGACGAGCTCCTCGAACCGCATGGTCGGCGTCCAGCCGAGCACCCGCTCGGCCTTCGACGCGTCGCCCACGAGCATCGTCGAATCGGTCGGGCGCATGAACCGCTCGTCCTGGCGCACGTGGTCGGCCCAGTGCAGCCCGGCGTGGGCGAAGGCCACCTCCACCAGCTCCTGCACCGAGCGGGCCTCGCCCGTCGCGATCACGAAGTCGTCGGGCTCGGCCTGCAGCATGCGCCACATGGCATCGACGTAGTCGCCGGCGAACCCCCAGTCACGCTTCGGGTGGAGGTCGCCCAGCACCAGCTCGGACTGCAGGCCGGCCTTGATGCGGCCCACGGCCAGCGTCACCTTGCGGCTCACGAACTCCTGGCCCTGCTGCTCGGAACCGTGGTTGAACAGGATCCCCACGCTGATCGGCAGGCCGTAGCTCTCCCGGTAGTTCACCGCCAGCTGGTGGGCGAACACCTTGGCCACGCCGTGCGGGTTCGACGGTCGCAGCGGCGTGTGCTCGTTCTGGGGCACCTCGGTGGCCCGCCCGAAGATCGATGCCGACGACGCCTGGAACACCTTCGTGGGGATCGGGCTGTGCGCGCTCACCATGCGCACGGCCTCGAGCACGTGCAGCGTGCCCACCGCCGACACCTGCATGGTGGTCTCCACCTGCTGGTAGGCGGTGAGCACCTGGCTGATGGCAGCCAGGTTGTAGAGCTCGTCGGGCTGGCTCTGCTCGAGGGCGTGCACGAGCGAGGTGATGTCGCGCACGTCGCCCTCGATGAGCTCCACGAACGGCAGCCTCCGCTCGATCTCGGGCCGCCGTGGGTTGGCCTGCCCGTTGATGAGGCCGTGCACGTCGTAGCCCTTGTCGTGCAGGAGCTGGGCGAGGAAGCGGCCGTCCTGGCCGGTGATGCCGGTGATCAGGGCCTGGGGCACGAGCGGGCAGCCTACGGCCAGGGGTTGCTCGGTACGATGCCGCCATGGCCGTCGCTCCCGATGCCCGTGTGTTCGTGGCCGGTCACCGCGGCCTCGTCGGCTCTGCGGTGGTGCGGCGGCTCGAACGGGGTGGGTTCACCAACGTGCTCACCGCTACCCGTGAGCAGCTCGACCTGCGTGACCAGGCGGCGGTGAACTACTGGTTCAAGGACCACCGGCCCGAGTACGTCTATCTCGTCGCCGGCACGGTAGGCGGCATCATGGCCAACAGCACCCGGCCGGCCGAGTTCATCTACGACAACCTCATGATCCACGCCACCGTGGTGGAGGCGGCCCGCCGGCTCGGCACCACGAAGCTCCTCTACCTCGGGTCGAGCTGCATCTACCCGCGTGACGCCCACCAGCCGATGACCGAGGACGAGCTGCTCACCGGCGTGCTCGAGCCCACCAACGAGCCCTACGCCATCGCCAAGATCGCCGGCATCAAGCTGTGCCAGGCCTACCGCAAGCAGTACGGGTGCGACTTCATCTCGGCGATGCCCACCAACCTCTACGGGCCGGGCGACAACTTCGACCTCACGTCGTCGCACGTGCTGCCGGCGCTCATTCGCAAGTTCCACGACGCCAAGCTCGAGGGCCGCACCGAGGTGGAGATCTGGGGCACCGGCTCGCCCATGCGGGAGTTCCTCCACGTCGACGACCTGGCCGACGCCTGCGTGTTCCTCATGGACCACTACGACGGCGACCAGCACGTGAACGTCGGCACTGGGGAAGACCTCGCCATCAAGGACCTGGCCGACCTCGTGCGCCAGGTGGTGCACCCCGAGGCAACGCTCGTGTTCGACACCACCAAGCCCGACGGCACGCCTCGGAAGCTGCTCGACGTGTCGAAGCTCCACGGCCTGGGCTGGCGCCACACCATCGGCCTGGAAGACGGCATCCGCTCCACCTACCAGTGGTTCCTCGACCACGTCGCCACCGCCCGCGGCGTCGCCGCATGACCGCCAAGATGTTCGAACTGTTCGAAGGAAGTGACACTGGGATGGCACTTTCTTCGAACAGTTGAGGGTGGAGCGCCTGTCGGGGGCGGCGGCCAAGCGCATCGCGCTGGCGGCCCAGGGGTTCGCCGACCCACGCCCGAGCGGTCGCATCGACCGCCGCCACGTCCGCAAGGTGCTCGGCCGGGTCGGCCTCGTGCAGATCGACAGCGTCAACGTGATGGTCCGCAGCCACGAGATGCCGCTGTTCTCCCGCCTCGGCCCCTATCCCCGCGGCGTGCTCGATGCCATGGTCGACGACCACGAGCTGTTCGAGTACTGGGGCCACGAGGCCTCGTACCTGCCGGTCGAGCTCCACCCGCTCATGCGGCTGAAGATGCAGCACTCCCACTGGATGACGAAGTGGAACGAGCGGCTCGAGCAGGAGAAGCCCGGCTACCTCGCCGCCGTGCTCGAGGAGGTGCGGGCCAAGGGCCCGATCTCGGCCGGCGAGCTCGACGACCCCGGCGCCAAGAAGGGCCCGTGGTGGGGCTGGAACCACGGCAAGCGGGCCCTCGAGCTGCTCTTCTACAAAGGCGACGTGGGCGCCCGCCGCCGCCCGAGCTTCGAGCGGGAGTACGACCTCGTCGAGCGCCTCCTGCCGGAGCGGGTGCTGGCGATGCCCACGCCCGAGCCCGACGACGCTCGGGCCGCCCTGCTCGACAAGGCGGCCCGCTCGCTCGGCGTCGCCACTGAGGCCGACCTCACCGACTACTACCGCCTCAACACCCCGCTCGCTCGCCCGGCCCTCCGGCGCCTCGTCGAGGAGGGCCGCCTCGTGCCAGTCCAGGTGGACGGCTGGCACCGCCCGGCCTACCTCCATCCCGAGGCCCGCACCCCACGGCGGGTCGACGCCCGCGCCCTGCTCACGCCGTTCGACTCGCTCGTGTGGTTCCGTGACCGCACCGAGCGACTGTTCGACTTCCACTACCGCATCGAGATCTACACGCCCGAGGCCAAGCGGGTGCACGGTTACTACGTGCTGCCGTTCCTCCTCGGCGACGACCTCGTGGCCCGGGTCGACCTCAAGGCCGACCGCAAGGCCGGCGTGCTGCGGGCCCAGGCCAGCTGGCTCGAGCCCGGCTTCGACGAGCGCACCGTGGCCGGCGAGCTGGCCGACGAGCTGCGCCTGCTGGCCGGCTGGCTCGAGCTCGACCACGTCGACGCCACCCCCAAGGGCACCCTCGCCCGAGCCCTACGCGCCGCCCTGCGCTGACCGTCGCCCTGCGTGCCCGGTCTGCCGCGGCCGCAGGCGCCCGGTGGGCGGTAGGTGCCGCCGGCCGAAGCGCGCACCCAGCCGTGCGCTGACCGCAGCTGTCGGTGCGCGCCTCGCCGTGGGCGTCGGCGCCTGGCCGGCAGGAGGCGCCGCCGGCCGAAGCGCGCACTCAGCCGTGCGGTGACCGCAGCCCTCAGTACACGATGTCGAGGGCGTACCGCAGTGCCGGGTCGAGCTGGGCGCGGGTGATGGGTGCACACGTCACCGCCGTCAGTACGGGGATGGCGGCATCACGGGTGAGCACACACACGGGCCGACGCCCGGCCGGTGGGCCGAGGTCGGCCCAGTAGGGCTCGTTGCGCTCTACCAAACCGGTGCGGTCTCGGCCGCCAGACGCCGGGCCGACTGCACGATCGCAGGATCGGCCGGCAGCCGCCGGTACGCGGCCACCAGCTCCCGATCGGCGGCCGCCATCTCCTCGGCGGCGATCACTGCTTGGGCGCCCCGCCGGAGCAGCTCCGACCGACTCGTCCCGAGGTGCTGGGCCAGCTCGTCGAGCGCCCGGACCATGTCGTCGTCGAGCTGCACCAAGACTTCGCGTCGGGCCACGACCATGGGGTAACCCCTATGGCTGCGCCGGCGACGTGGGGGTGAGGGCCCAGCGCAGCAGGCCGGTGACGGCCCAGCCTGCCGGCTTCACCAGCACCTCCTCGGTGACGGGTAGCACCGGCATCCGCAGCATGCGCCGGGCCCACCACGGCAGCAGTGTCACGGCAGCCGCCGCCAGCACGGCGTAGGCGGGCTGGGCCACCAGCGGGATCGGCGGCCGCAGCACGAAGTGGGCCGCCTCGCGCGCCTCGGGCGTCACCGCCAGCTCGGTGCGGTACCAGTTGAGGGCCGACCGCAGGGCGTAGGTGCTGGTCGGCGGGTCGACCACACCGAGGCGCCGGGCGATCACCGCCATGTCGGCCACGTACTCGTCGGCCTCCCGCCGCAGCAGCGGCCGGGCGCCGTAGCGGCGGTGGGCGACCAGGAAGCTGTCGACCTCGCAGATGTGCACCCACTTGAGCAGGTGGGGGTCGTTGGCCGAGTAGCGCCGGCCGTCGGCGGCGATGCCGACCACCCGCCGGTGCACGGCGCGCACCCGCTTCACGGCCTCCTCAGCCGCCGGCGCAGGGCCGAAGGTGGTGGCGGCCAGGAAGTCGGCCGTCCGCTGCAGCCGGCCCCAGGGGTCGTTGCGATAGTCGCTGTGCTGGGCCACCCCGGCCATGGCAAGGGGGTGCAGCGACTGCAGCAGCAGCGCCCGCAGCCCCCCGGCGAACATCGAGGCGTCGGCGTGCACGATGCGGATGGGCCGGTCGTCGGCGAACCACCGCTCGCCGGGCGCCGAGAACAGCTCCGTGGCCCTCGTGGCAGCGTCGGGTCCGACAACGCGGCCCCGCACCGCCCCGGCGATGGCGTCCCGCACGATGCACTGCACGTCCCCATTGAACCCGCTCCAGTGGCCGAACCGCGCACCGACAGGCGCGGTTTGCGGTGCTGTGCCTCCACGGTTCGTCACGGTCGACGGCGGCGCCAGAGGTGTGCACTGACGGGTGCGGTTGGCGTGTCTGGGGCGCCGCGGTTCGCCACTGTGCGGGCTGCGACCCCTGGCCGGGGGACGCCACGGCCATCCCCGCCGCAGCGGGGACGGGTGCCTACGCTCGCCGCAGGATGTCCGAGCTGCCTCCGTCGAGCGACAACCGCGTGCCTCGCTGGTGGTGGAAGGCGGTCGCCATCTTCTGGATCGGCGCCCTCGCCGTGCTCGTCGTGCGCTGGCTGTTCGGCCGCCTCACCACGCTGTTCGTGATCCTGCTGGTGGCGTTCTTCCTCTCGCTCGCCATCGAGCCCGCGGTGAACGCCCTGGCCCGCCGGGGCTGGCGCCGAGGGGCCGCCACCGGCGTGGTGATGCTCGGCGTCGGCCTCCTCGGCATCTTGTTCTTCGTCGCCATCGGCACCCTGGTGGTGCGCCAGGTGGCCAACTTCATCGACCAGGCACCCGAGTACGTCCAGAGCATCGAGGACTGGATCAACGACAACTTCGACGCCGACGTCGACGCCGACGAGATCATCCAGTCGCTCACCGAGGAAGGCGGGCCGCTGAGGCGCTTCGCCGAGCGCTTCGCCGGCAACACGCTGCGCTTCGGCACGACGGCGCTCGGCTACCTGCTGCAGCTCCTCAGCGTGTTCCTGTTCACCTTCTACATGGTCGCCGACGGCCCCCGCCTGCGGCGCACGATCTGCAGCGTGCTGCGGCCCGACCTGCAGCGCGAGGTGCTGCGGGCCTGGGACACCGCCATCGACAAGACCGGTGGCTACCTCTACTCCCGGGCCCTCCTGGCCCTGTTCAGCGCCATCGCCCACACGGTGCTGTTCCAGATGATCGGCGTGCCCTACGCCTTGGCCCTCGGCCTGTGGGTGGGTGTCATCAGCCAGTTCATCCCTGTGGTCGGCACCTACTTGGCCGGCGTGCTGCCCGTGCTCGTCGCCGTGGTGAACGACCCGATCGACGCGCTGTGGGTGCTGGGCTTCGTGGTGATCTACCAGCAGATCGAGAACTACCTCCTGGCGCCGCGCATCTCGGCCCGCACGATGGAGCTGCACCCGGCCGTGGCCTTCGGGGCGGCCATCGCCGGCGGCGCCATGCTCGGCCCGGTCGGCGCCCTGCTGGCGCTCCCGGCCGCCGCCACCATCCAAGCCTTCACGTCGCTCTACCTCCGCCGCCACGACGTGGTCGACGACGAGCTCACGGCGCCCACCCCGCCGCCCCGCCGTCGCCGCCCCCTCGCCAACGCCGACGAACCCACCGGCTAGCGAGGCTCAGCGAAAGGTGAGGCCGTCGAAGGTGCCGGACGTGCGCCAGCGGTCGATGTAGTCGAAGAAGGCGACGGGGCCGGCGGGGTAGCCGCTGCCGTTGCGCCGCTCCTTGGGCCCGATGGGCTGGCCCTCGTTGTTGTAGTAGCCCGGCGTGCACTCGGGGCTGCCCATGAAGGCCCGCACACTGCCCTCGAGCAGGGCCACCCACGCCGCCTGGGCCTCCGCGGTCACCTCCACCTCCTCGGCCCCCACCTCGAGGGCGTGGGCGACGACGGCGGCGATCGTCTTGCCGCACTCGGAGTAGTTGTGGGTGACGTTGGAGATGAGGTTGGCGGCCTGGCTGAACCCGATGACGAACAGGTTGGGGAAGTCGTGCACGTGCATGCCGTGCAGCGACTGCATCCCCTCGGCCCACTCCTCGCTCAGCGTGACGCCGGCCCGGCCGACGGTCTCGTAGCCCGACCGGCGGGCGTACTCGGTGCCCACCTCGAAGCCCGAGGCGAACACGATGCAGTCGAGGTCGTAGTGCACCCCGCCCACCCACACGCCGGTCTCGTCGATGCGCTCGACGCCCTTGCCGGCGGTGTCGACGAGGTGCGTGTTGGGGCGGTTGTAGGCCTGCAGGTACTCGTCGTGGAAGCACGGGCGCTTGCACAGCTGGCGGTACCACGGCTTGAGGGCCTCGGCCGTGGCCGGGTCGTCGACGATGGTGTCGACCCGGGCCCGGATCTCGGTCATCTTCTCGTCGTCGCTGTCCTCGTAGGCCTTGAGGAACGCCTCCGGGCCGAACTCGGCGCCCTTGCCGAGGTCGGCGATCACGCGATCGCGGATGCGCTGGGAGATGTCGGTCCAGCCGTCCTTCACGAGGTCCTCGTCGGCGAACCCGCCCGTCTGCAGCGTGGCGAAGTTGAGGAGCCAGCGCTGCTGCCAGCCCGGCTCGAGCGTGGCGAACCACTCCGGTTCGATCTCGTGGTTGTTGCGGACGTCGATCGACGACGGCGTGCGCTGGAACACGAACAGCTCGCCGCTGTCACGGGCCAGCGGTGGGATGCACTGCACCGCGGTGGCGCCGGTGCCGATGATGCCCACCCGCTTGCCGGCCAGGTTCGTCATCGGCGCGCCCGAGGGGTCGCCGCCCGTGTAGCCGTAGTCCCACCGGCTGGTGTGGAAGGCGTGGCCGGCGAAGGTCTCGATCCCGGGGATGCCCGGCAGCTTCGGACGGTGCAGCGGGCCGGTGCCCATGGCCACGAAGCGGGCCCGCACCTCGTCGCCCCGGTCGGTGCGGATCACCCAGCGGTGGGTGTCGTCGTCCCACGTGAGCTCGGTCACCTGAGTCGAGAGGAGGGCGTTGTCGTAGAGGCCGAACGTACGGGCGATGCGGCGGGCGTGCTCGTAGATCTCCGGCGCGAACACGTACTTCATGGTCGGGCGGTGGCCCGTCTCCTCGAGGAGCGGGAGGTACACCATGGCCGCCGTGTCGCACATGGCCCCGGGGTAGCGGTTCCAGTACCACACGCCGCCCACGTCGCCGGCGCCGTCGATGATCCGCACGTCGGCCACGCCGGCCTGCTTCAGCCGGGCCCCCACCACCAGGCCGGCGAACCCGCCGCCGATGAGGGCGACGGTCACGTCGTCGTGCACCGGCGCCCGCTCCACCCGCTCGGTGTAGGGGTCGTCGAGCAGGTGGGCGAAGCGGCCCGTCGGCTCGAGGTACTGGTCCTTGCCGTCGGGCCGCAGCCGCTTGTCGCGCTCCTCGCGGTACTTCACCCGCAGTGCCGCCCGATCCTGCGCCGTCAGCTCGATCACGCCGCGGGCATAGTCCGCGGTGACGCCCGCTGTCGAAACGGTCACACCTCCAGCCGGCGCCGGACCTCGGCCAGGTCGGCCGTGAGCCGCTCGACGAGGTCGCGGGCGTCGAGCGTGGCCAGCGTGGTGCGCTGCTCGACCAGGTCGTTCACGAGGTCACGGACCAGCTGCGAGACGGTCACGTTCCGCTCGGCGGCGATCTCCTCGAGCCCGGCCAGCGTGGCGGCCGACACCCGCACGGACAAGTGGCGTTCCCGCGGCCTCGGCCGTTCCGGGGTGTACGGCACCACCTGGCCGGTCTCGGCTTCGAGCCACTCGATCGCCCTGGGCTTTGTCGTTGACACCGTGTGCCAACGTAACACGGCACCTCGGGCCGTTCGGTGGTGTCGAGGCTGCCTTGGCTACGGCATCGGGAGGTCGGGGGCGGGCACGGTGCCCCAGGTGTCGAGGGTGACGTACCAGGCGGGGTCGACGCCGGGCGTCGGCTCGTGGCGCAGGTTGAACGACAGCGACCAGGTGCCGTCGTCGGCCGGGTCGAGGCCGCCCTGCAGCCACCCCGTGGTGGTGGTCGACTGCGCGAGGTCGGTGTACTCGGCCGTCACCACGCCGTCGGTCTCGGAGATCGAGATGGCCCGGCGCCCCTCGAGCGAGACCGTCACGTCGACCTCCCCGCCGACGTACCACGTGTGTTCGGTGCCGCTGGGCTCGACCGAGACGTTCGGCCCCACCGGCTTCGGCGGCAACGGCAGCAGCGGGAGCGCGAACGAGGCCGTCACCGAACCCTGCGCCGTCTCCTCGGGTGCGGCCGTGGTGCTCGGCAGCTGCTCCACCTCGACGGCGATGGTGCCCTCGAGGGTCTTGGCTCCCGGGTCGACCTGCAGGTCGATGCCGGCAGGCGACGTGGCGTCGGCGGTGAGCGATCCCTCCGGCGTGTTCACCGACGCGTAGCCCGTCACGCTGCCCACCTCCACCGGCACGGCGCCAGCAGCGGGCCCGGTGGGAGCGGACTCGACGGGCACCGTCGGCTCGGCCGGGGTCGGCTGCGGCGCCCCCTCATCGGCCGGCTCGTCGCCGCCGTGGATGGCCAGCAGGATGAACCACGCCATGGCACCAGCGAGGAGCACGAGAAGCATCGCCAGCAGGAGCAGCCGACGGCGTGGCGAGTCCCGCCGCGCCCGCTCGAGCCGCTCGTAGAACACCTCCGCTGGCGTCCCCGCGGAGCTGACGGTCAGGCGCTCGCTGCGCGCCTCCTCCGGGGAGCGATCACGCGTGCCGCCGGTGGTGTCGGCCATCGCCCATCTCCCTGATCCGGTCCCACTGTCGTCCTCGACCCCGGCGGATCGCCAGTGCCGGTGGTCCTCCGCGCTCGATGGGGGCGCCCTCGGGTGGTAGGGACGACGCCACCCCGAATCAGATAATCTGAGTGCCGTGCCGGACATCAGCGCCACCGACGCGTCCCGCCGGTTCGCCGACCTCCTCGATGCGGTCGAACACCGCGGCGAGCGCTTCGTCATCCGGCGCCACGGTCGAGTGATCGCCCGGCTGGAACCGGCGCGGGCGGCCAGCGGCGCCGAGCTCAAGGCCTACCTGGCCCGCCATCGCGCCGACCCGGCGTGGGCGGGCGAGCTGGCGGAGCTGCGGGGCCTGCTCGAGGTGGAGGACCGGTCCTGACCGCGGTGCTGCTCGACACCAGCATCCTGGTGGCTGCCGAACGCGAGGGCGTCGTGCTCGACGCCGTCCTCGGCGACGACGACGAGCCCGCCATCGCCGCGATCACCGTGGCTGAGCTGCGGGTGGGCGTGCTGCTCGCCTCGGGGCAGCGCCGAGCGGCCCGCCGGCGCTACGTCGACGGGCTCCTCGAGCTCCTCACCGTCGTTCCCTACGACGCCGCAGTGGCCGAGGCCCACGCCGAGCTGCTCGCCGCCGTTCGCCGAACCGGTCGGCCCCGGGGGGCGCACGACCTGCTCATCGCCGCCACCGCTCGCGCCACGGGCCGCCCGGTGGTCACGTCCGACGTGTCGGGCTTCGACGACCTGCCCGGTGTGGCCGTCCGCCACCTCGGGCCGTGAACCCTGGACCTCTGCCCCGGCCACAGCGGGGGAGAGGTCCACGGTTGGGCGAAGGGGCGGCACGAGCGCCTGCACGGGGCCGGAACGCGAGGCGGCCGCCCCGGAGGGCGGCCGCTTCGTCACGAGGAGAGGTTGGTCAGGCTTCCATCATCAGCTGGCTGAAGCGGTCGCCGTTGGCGGGGTGGCGCAGCTTGCCGAGGGCGCGGCCCTCGATCTGGCGGATGCGCTCACGCGTGAGGCCGAAGCGCTCGCCGACCTCTTCGAGCGTGCGGGGCTCGCCTCGGTCGAAGCCGTAGCGCAGCATGATCACCTCACGCTCGCGGTGGTCGAGGTGCTCGAAGGCGGCCAGCACCGTGGTGGGCAGCGTGGCGGTGATGGCAGCCGACTCGGGATCCTCGGCGTCCATGTCCTTGATGAAGTCGCCCCGCAGGGCGTCGCCCTCGTCGTTGATGGGCTCGTCGAGCGACAGGGGGGCGCCGCTCCAGTGCAGCGTCTCCACGACGCGGTCACGCGTGAGGCCGGTGGCCGCCGCGATCTCGTCGAGCGTGGGGGTGCGGCCGATCTGGGCGGCCAGGTCGCCACGGGCCTTTTGGACCAGCTTCACCTGGTCGGCCGCGTGGACGGGCAGGCGGATGGTGCGGGCCGTGTTGGCGATGCCGCGGCTGATGGCCTGGCGGATCCACCACGTGGCGTAGGTGGAGAACTTGAACCCCTTGTCGGGGTCGAACTTCTCGACGGCGTGCATGAGGCCGAGGTTGCCCTCCTGCACGAGGTCGAGGAGGTCGAGCCCCTCGGCGGCCGACCGGTACTTCTTGGCGATCGACACGACAAGGCGCAGGTTGGCCTCGATGAAGACCTGGGTGGCGACGTCGCCCTCGTGCACCTCGTGCTGCAGCTCGCGCTTTCGGGCGCGCGTGAACTCACCGCCCTTGGCGAGCTCTTCGCGGGCCTTCAGTCCGATCTGCACCTTCTTGCCCAGCACGGCCTCGTCAGCCTTGGTGAGCAGCGTGTGCTTGCCGATGTCCAGCAGATAGAGCCGGACCAGATCCTCTTCTGCGGTCGCGGCTAGGGCCACGGCCACATCACCTCCTCGTCGGGGCCGGGCGGCGGTGGGGGGTGCCCGGACACACGAAATGTGGACGCTACCACCCGTTCACCTAGTTCCCGGCCGCGACGTGACGTACGACCGGGAATACAGGGGCGGGTACCGCACAACGTTCGGCTCAGTATGAACGCCCGGTAGCCAAACGGAAACGGGTCGAAGGACCCAAGTGCCGAAGGTCCCGGTCGGACGGCCGGGTGCAGGGTCCCGCCAGATGGGGCGGGAGGCTCCCCCGAACGAGGGACGTCCGATCGGGTCAGCGGCGCCGAACATGGTTCCACAGGCGCTCCCGATCGGCGGGAGCCGACGGATGTCGCAGCAACGGGATGGGTCGACCGGCCCAATTCACCGGACGTTCAGGATGCGCCCACCCGACCGCGGGGTAGTCTGCGGACCGGTCGGTGCGGGCGGGTGCACCCTGGTGGCTGTCGGAGTCGAGGATCTATGGCGAAGTTCCGGCTACGAGGCGGCGTCGACGAGGCGTCGGACGAGCTCGACGAGGCACAGCTCACGAACGCGGCCACGCAGCGCCTGGGCGAGCACCTCGTCCAGCACAACCTCATCACGCCGGCCCAGCTGGCCGAAGCGATCTCTTACAAGGGCCTGCGCAACGCGTCGCTGGGCGACGTGCTGGCCCAGAAGGGGTTCCTCCCCTGGAACCAGACGGTCGTTGCGCTGGCCGAGCTCTACGGCGTGGAGCGGGCCGACCTGCGCCAGGGCAAGCCCGACGAGGAGCTCCTCGAGGGCTGGTCGGAGGAGCAGGCCCGCGGCCTGCTCGCCCTGCCGTGGCGCAAGCGTGACGACGGCAAGATCGAGGTGATCGTCAGCGACCCGAGCGAGGAGCACAAGGCTCGCGTCGCCGACGCCATCCGCAAGCCGTTCGTCATCGCCCTGGCCACCCCCGACGCCATCTCCACCGCCATCGGCCGCTCCTACCGGGCCGACAGCGACATCCACCGCTTCGTGCAGGCCTTCGCCGCCACCGAAGACACCAAGACCGTCGAGGTGCAGAGCGACGTCGCCGGCGACGACGCCCCCGTGGTGCAGGTGGTGAACCGCATCGTCGCCCAGGCGCTGCGTGACCGCACGTCCGACGTGCACCTCGAGCCGATGGACGACCGGCTGCGGGTGCGCTACCGCATCGACGGCAACCTGGTCGACGTCTTCTCGCTGCCCAACAGCATCCAGAACGCCCTGGTGAGCCGGCTCAAGATCATGGGCGGCATGAACATCGTCGAGCGCCGCCGCCCGCAGGACGGCCAGTTCTCGATGACCGTCGACGGCAAAGACGTCGACGTGCGCGTCGCCTCGGTGTCGACCGTGTTCGGCGAGAAGGTGGTGCTCCGGCTGCTCGACAAGAGCCGCTCGATGCTGTCGGTGGGCCAGCTCGGCATGCCGGCCGACACCTACGAGAAGTTCCACGAGCTGGTGCACAGCCCGTTCGGCATGGTGATCTGCGCGGGGCCCACCGGTGCCGGCAAGACCACCACGCTCTACGCCACGCTCGGTGAGGTCAACAGCGTCGGCAAGAACGTGATGACCATCGAAGACCCGGTGGAGTACGTCTTCCCGGGCATCAACCAGATCCAGACGAACGACCAGGCCGGCCTGTCGTTCGCCACCGGTCTGAAGGCCATCTTGCGCCAAGACCCCGACGTGATCCTCGTCGGCGAGATCCGAGACGCCGACACGGCCCGCATCGCCATCCAGTCGGCCCTCACCGGCCACTTCGTGCTGTCGAGCCTCCACGGCACCGACTCGGTGGCCGCCCTGCACCGCTTCCTCGACATGGGCATCGAGAGCTTCCTCATCGCCTCGTCGGTGGTGGCGGTGGTGGGCCAGCGCCTCCTGCGGCGCATCTGCGACAGCTGCAAGGAGCCTTACCAGCCCGACGCCGGCGACATGAGCTTCTACATCGAGCACGGCGGCGGCCCGAAAGACCAGTTCTGGCACGGGGCCGGCTGCAACTTCTGCGCCGGCACCGGCTACCGAGACCGCATCGGCGTCTACGAGCTGCTGCGGATCACGCCCGAGATCCGGCGCCTGATCGTGGGCTGGGCCACCCAGGAGGAGCTGAAGCGCCTCGCCACGAACCAGGGCATGCGCACGCTCACCGACGAGGCCATCACCCTCGTCGAGAGCGACATCACGACCATCGACGAGGTCATCCGCACGATCTACGCCGCGTAGCGCGCGTGCGGGCGCGCTCGCAGTAGGCCGAACGACCTACTCGTGCCGGGTGATGCCACAAAGTGGTGACAACGGCCTATAGATGCAGGTGGCGTGCCGGCGTAGCGTCGGCACTGGTGGAGACGAGGAGCTAGTCGGGCCATGCCGAAGTTCGCGTACAGCGCGATCGACCCCACCGGGGCAACCGTCGAGGGCACCATCAAGGGTGAGACGGTCGGTGCTGCGCGCTCACTTCTCATGAAGAAGGAGCTCCACCCGGTCTCTCTGAAGGAGAAGACCGGTGGTCTCAATCTCGAGCTCACCAAGGAGAAGCTCAAGCGCGCCGAGCTGATGCACTTCTCCCGGCAGGCGTCGGTGTTCATCAAGGCCGGCATCCCCGTGATCGACGCACTCGAGACCATCGGTGAAGAAGCGCAGGACAAGGTGCTGCGCAAGACGGTCACCGACATGGCCGAGCGCCTCCGTGAGGGCTCGACGTTCGCCGACGCCGCCGCCTCGCACCCTGAGGCCTTCCCGAACTACTACCTCGGCATCCTGCGGTCGGCAGAGCTCACCGGCAACCTCGACACCACCCTCGACCAGTTGGCCGACTACATCGACCGAGACCTCGAAGCCCGGCGCAAGCTGTGGTCGGCGTTGATGTACCCCCTGATCGTCGTTGCGATGTCGTTCGTGACCTTCGGTGTGATGGCGTTCTACGTGCTGCCTCGGTTCAAGGACTTCTTCGAGGGGTTCGGCGCCCGGCTGCCGTTGCCGACGCGCTTGCTCCTTGGCATCGTCGACTTCTTCGCCAACTGGTGGTGGCTCATCGGCATCATCGTGACGGCCATCATCCTGTTCCTCGTGTACCTCAACACCGCGGAGAGCGGGAAGCGACTGCGTGACCGCATCTTGCTGAAGATCCCGATCATCGGCGGGATCATCCAGTACTCGATCCTCGAACGGTTCTGCCGGATCCTGTCGTCGATGGTCAGCGCCGGTGTGCCCCTCCCCGACGCCATGAAGGTGACGACCGAGGCCACGAACAACCGGGTCTACATGGAAGGACTCGAGATCGCGCGTGAGGCCATGGTGCAGGGCGCCGGGTTCTCCAAGCCGCTGGCCGAGACCGGCCTGTTTCCCGGTGCAGCGCGCCAGATGTTCAAGGTGGGTGAGGAGACGGGAACGCTCGACGAGCAGATGCGCACCGCGGCCCTCTACTTCGACCGCGAGCTCGACATGCGCATCAAGAAGTTCACCACCCTCATCGAGCCGGCCGTGATCATCTTCGTGGGATTCGTCGTCGGCTTCGTCGCGCTGGCGCTGGTCTCTGCCCTGTACGGCCTCTTCCCGCAGATCTCCGAGGAGTGAGGGCGATGACGTCGGGTGCGTTGAGGAGGTGAGCCACATGCCCTACTCCACCGAAGGCGACCGAGGACTCACCCTCGTAGAGATCCTCGTTACGATAGCCATCATGGGGACGGCGGTGGTCGCCGTGCTGGGTCTCTATCAGGCGAATATTGGCTTCTCGACTCGCCACCGTGCCCAAGCCAATGTTCAAGCCGTCCTGGTCAGTTCGGCGGACCACTTGACGAAGCCCGACATCCAGCTCATCCCGTGTGACCCCGGCCGCGACGATGGTGGCGAGCCCGCCATTCGGAAGAAGTACGAAGAGGAGGTCCTTCGTGAGGGCACGCTGCCGGAGTTCGATGAGAGCCTGATCAGGATCAAGGGTCCGATCCTCTTCTGGGACTCCGTCGCTCAGGAGTTCGAAGAGGTCACCGCCACCAATCGCTGTTCCGCCCTTGACGCACGCGCGGACCAACTCGTGACGATTCAGGTTCTAGCTAGTCCGAACGCGCAGTTGGACGCGCAGCTAGAGGTGGTGAAGTCAGATGCATGACGGACAGCAGGATGACCGAGATGCCGGTTTCACGCTGATCGAGCTTCTTGCGGTGTCGGTGATTGCCGTGCTACTCGTGGGAACGCTGTCGGCAACACTGATCCTGCTTGTGCGCGATCGAGGGAACGCAGCACAGCGGCTCGACGAATCGCGCGGCGCCCAGACGCTGGCGGCGTTTCTCCAAGCGGACGTCAACAGCACTCCCTTTGATGGGGGCGCGTTCGACGACGACCCGTTCCCGTCCACGTGTGGCGGCCAAACGCTCCCCGGCAGCAACGTACTTACGTTGGCGTGGCGCGAACAGAGTGACACCTACGGCACGATTGCCGCTACGGCATCGTACCGTCTCGAGTCGCGCAAGGATGGCGTCTTCGAACTCGTCCGCACGCTTTGCGAGAACGATGTGCTGACGAGAGGCTCGCTTGTCGTGGCCCCTGCTCTCACGGCAGACGCGGACGCCGATGCCACCACCGACCCTCAGCTCATCACAATGAACCTTGCCACGAAGCCCGGTAACAGCGGTCGCGTCTATCGCTACCGAGTGGTGGCTACGCGCAAGAACGCAAACACCACCCTGTGCAACGGTTCCGTCACGTTGGCGGCGACCGTAATTGCGCGAGACGACGACCGCTACCTGACCCAGCCCGCTCGAATTGAGTCGCTGACGACGACGGGTTCCTGCACCGGCCGGTTCCGTGCCGACTACTTCGCAGGTGGGGCGTCAAGACAGGTGGAGTTCACCACAACAGATCTCCCGTTCGACTTCGCTGCGGCCGGCGGTCCAATCGAGTGGGAGCTTGGGCCTGTCGTGGTCAATGTGCGTCAGGTATTGAGTGGCGGAACGCCTGGGCCGACCGTTGGCCTAGCAAGCTTCACCGTGACAGGCGGGAGCTCGTGTGTGGTGAGTCCCGTTACCGTGACCCCGTCGTCGGTCGCTCTGACCTCAGCAGCGTCACAGACGCTGTCCTCTTCGTTCACCGTGTCGGCCACGTCGACGCCCGGATGCCCAGTAGGCGCCCTAAGACTGAGCGTGTTTCCAGGAGTTCCCGACAGCCTGGCCTCTACCGGCCCACTCACGATGGCGCTTGTCGCCGGAAGCACGTACCAGTTGGAGATTGGGCCAGCTCAGGGGATTCTCTGGTCGTCGGGAACGCGAGATATCGAGGTGCAAGACGCTGGAGGTACACCCCGGGCAACGACGTCCGTCGAGGTCACGGATCCTGTGGTGGCGCCTTCCTGTGGCGCCTCCCTTGCGCTGGACACGCCAGCGCCGCCTGTGGTCGAGCTCACTGCATTGAGAGAGGGCAACGTCTCCGCCTCGTTGGGCCTGAGTGCTGTCGAGACGTCAGGCAACTGCACGGATCTGAGTGTTCGTGTCGATACGGGTGTCGTCGAGTACGAACAGCAGATGACGGAGTCCCCACCGGGTTCCTGGGCCGTGTCCGTTGCCCCGGGGGCCGCCCTGTGGTCGTCGGCCTCTCCAACGAAGACGCTCAGACTGATCGATCGAACGACTGGCGCAGAACTGGACACGGCCACCATTGACGTGGTCAATCCATGCGCTGCAACGATCGCGGCCCTCAGCGTGAACGAGAACATCATTCTCACGGCCGCCAGCCAGCTGGCTGAGTCGGTACAGGTGCGGGTGACGACGGCTGGCAGCTGCGGCGCTCCGGATTCTGGCACGACTTCGGCCACGGGCTACACCGGTGCCGCGATACGCGTCGAGAGGACCTCCGGGTCGACCCCCATGCAGTTGGAGGCGGTCGACTTGTCGGATCCGAGCCTCCCTCAATTCCGATGGTTCTATACCTACGAGGCGAACCGGGACATTTGGGCTGAAGGCGAGCACGTGATCCACTTCCTCGACACGGACGGTAACCGTGTCGTCAATGGCAGTGGTGGCGGTGACGCCACCGTGACTCTCAGGACCGCAGTTCCTTTGTGCCAGGTCTCAAGCGTCACCATCACGCCGAGCCCTGTGGTGCTCAAGGCCGGCAGCAATCAGATCGACAACGGACCGTTGCAGATCGCCGTCGTGGCGCCGGAAGATCCCTGTGGTGGCATCGAGATCTCCTTCGACGTCAACCCGTCGTGCCCGGTGGGGCCGCCAATGATGTCATTTAGCAGCGGGGCCTGGCGGTGCACCATTGCCGACAAGACGAAGTGGAACACGTCGAGTACAAGTATCGAGTGGACAGTTCGTATTGGGTCCGGCCGACCATTGTACTCAGGATCGTTGCCGGTCAATAGGACCTAGGGAGCGCTCGCAATGCAAACCACAAGGCATAAGTTCTCAGACGATGGGATGACGTTGGTGCTTACCCTCGTCATTCTCACCGTGTTCGGTCTGATTGCCGCTGCCGTCGCTGGGTTTGCCTTCACAGCGTTTCGGAACACCACCGTGGTTCAGGAACGGATTGAACGGGTCGCCGCGGTCGACGCCGGACTACGGTTCGTGATGCAGCGGGTTGCTGATGACGGCACCGTATGCGTCGACGGTCGAGAAGTACCCTCACAAGAGGTCAACGGCTACACCGTCGAGCTTGACTGCGGATATGAGATCGACAGTCGAGCGGGTCGAATCGCCTGGGCACTTGTCGTGTCTGACGACAACAACGACGCGTTCACGTTGTCTCAGGGTGGCGACAAGATCGTCTCCGGGCCGATCTGGCTTGCCTCGCTCGACTCCCCTGGAAACAACAAGACCCTTTATGTGCGGGATGGCTTCGTCGCTTCAGGTGACTGCAGTCTGGGGGATACACCTCCAGCCTGGATTGAATGGGAGTACGCCGACAGAACGAAGGCCCCGGCGGACTTCCGCTGCTACCCAGGGAAGACCTGGCAGGACGTCTATGACCCCGCGCCCGGACTTCCTGCGTCGTCCATCTTCCCCCCGGCCATCACGCCCTTGACGATTGCACCGCTCAATGCAGATGCTGCAGCGACGAAATGCGCTGTCTTTGGGCCAGGGAAGTACGACTTCGACGGCGTGTTCGACCTGGCGCCGTGGGATGAGGTGTTCTTTCAGAGCGGTGTCTACTATTTCGAAGACACCGTCATCAACATCAGTAAGACCTTCGTCAAGGCGGGGACGAGTAGCGGGAGCGGCCTTATCATCGGCAAGGACAAGCAGGTCCCGCGAATGCCGATCTGTGCAGATCAGGAAGCGGCCGATCCCGGACGTGGCGTTACGTGGATTCTCGGCGGCGGTAGCAGAATCGTGATCCAAGGGAATAACGATTCGAGTCTCGAGCTGTTCAAGCGAGTCGGAAGTCAGATCGGCCAACCCGGCGACCCGGAGATCGAGAATCAGAATGTGAGCCTCATCGCAGTGTCGGCTACTTCTGCTGCCTCCGACCCCGGCTATCAGGAGAGCAGCCTGACCTCGGGTGCGGACTGCAAAGAGGAGACAGACGTCTCGAAGGATGCCGGGATCATCGTGGCGGACGGTGGCGAGAACACGAAGTTCGCGACCGACGGTTTGGTCTACGCGCCACAGCAGCGCGTCTGTCTCTTTGTCACGAGCAAGGCGGCGTTCCAGTCCTCCGGGGGCATCGTGGTTGCCGGTATCGATGTTGGGAGCACGCCCAGCGGTGACGGCCTTGTGATCTCGGGCGGAACGAGCAGCGTGCCGAGCCAGCTGATCATCAACGCCAAGGCCGTCGGCAAGGACGGGAGGCCCGGCCTGCCGGGTCGGGCGATCGTTGATGTCGGCACGTACCGACTCGACAGCGGCACCGTCCGCCGGCTGCTCGAGGTCAAGAGCTGGCGCATCGGGTAGGGCGCTCACCCCTTCGGGTGAGGCTACGCGCCGAAGTTTGATCCGAATGGCTCATGGCCTGGCGACAAGGGCTTCCGTACCCTGACAACAGAGCCGCCGGACCCCGGGGCTCGTGCAGGGAAACCAGCGAGAATTCGAAAGGAAACCGCATGCTCGCCGCCAAGCTCCGGGAGCGCAAGGAAGAGGGCTTCACCCTCATCGAGCTCCTCATCGTCATCATCATCCTCGGCATCCTGGCAACGGTGGTCGTGCTGTCGATCAACGCCATCCAGGACCGTGGTCAGCAGAACGCCTGCAAGACCGAGGGCAAGCAGATCAAGACCGCCCAGGCCGCCTACTACAGCGACTTCGACGTCTATGCGTCCGACTTCGTCGTCCTCACGGCCGACGGCAACTCCGCCTCGACAGAAGCTTTCCTCGATGGCGACCCCACCGATCTCGTCAAGCGTTGGGCCATGGACACCAATACCACCGCCTCCTCGTGGTCGGCCGACAGCACTGGCAAGTGCGACGATGTCGACGACATCCCGTGATCGGCGCTGACTGATCGAAGGTTCGTTCTCAGCACGCCCGGGGCACGCCCCGGGCGTGCTGTCGCGTCAGGATGATCTCATGATCTCGATCGAGGCCGAGCAAACGGGTCCTGTGCGGGAGCGGCTTCGTGACCTCCCAACACTCGACCAGCTCGTGCTGGCCTTCACGCTTGTCTTCCCCATGTTGCTTGCTCCGCAGATCTCGGGGCCGATGTGGACGCCGAAGGCCGCTCTGCTCCTCGTCGTGGTCGGGCCGTCGTTGCTGCTGCTCTGGCTGCTGGCCCGCCGGGGCGACCGGGCTGCGGCGGCGGCCGTGGTCTTCGTGGCTGTGGTGTGGCTCTCAGCCGTCCTCAGCCGTCATCCGGCGCTGGTCTCGTTCGGTGAGCCGGTCGGGCCGAACGCAGCATGGATGCTGTCGGGCTTCGTCGGCTGCTGGGCGCTGACGCGCTCGCTCTCACCTGCCGGCGTCCGTTGGCTCCCCAAGGTGCTCGTCGTGAGCCTCGTGCCGACGGCGGTGCTGGGCATACTCCAGGTGACCATCGACACCACGAGCTTCCTCGCCCAGATCGGTGCCGACCGTGCTGGCGGCCTGTCCGACAACCCCGTCTATTTCGGTGGGCTCATGGCCGCGGCCGCCGTGCTGCTGCTCGCCTGGGTACCTCGCCAGGCCTCTGGTCGCTGGCTCGTGCTGGCACCGCTCTTCGGGTGCGCGCTGGGCGTGTCGGGGAGCCGCATCGCATTGATCGCGATGGTGGCGCTCGTGCCCTTCGTCGGGTGGTCGTCGTGGCGGCGCGTGGGCGCCGGCCTGGCGCTGGTGTTTGCCGGCCTGGCCGTCGCGCAGGCGTTGCCGGAAGCGACGACGGCCGGTGACCGGGTTGAGGAGACGGTTCAGGCGTCTGGCTTCACCGCACGGTTCGAGGCGTGGAAGGCAGCGCCCGATGCCGTTGCCGATCGACCGCTCCTGGGCTGGGGACCGGGTCAGTTCGCCAACGCCACGACGCGTTACCTCGGCCCTGAGTTCGTGCGAGCCGAGGGGCCCGATCGGATCTTTCGCGATGCGCACAACATCGTCGTCGAGCTGTCGGTGACGGTCGGTGTGCTCGGGCTCGTTGCGGCGGCCGTATGGCTCGCTTTGGCGAGCTGGCGTGCGACGAGGCCGCTCGTGTTGCCCGTTGCTGTCCTCGGCCTGACCTTTCTGCTCCAGCCGCTCAACCTCCACGGCGCAGTGTTCGCCTGTCTGGCCCTCGGAGGGGCCGTGGTGGCCGGGCGGAGCGAGGTCAGGCTCAGCCGCCCGACCAAGGCCACCGCTGGAGCGCTCGGAGCGATCGGGCTCGCGGCCGGCGTCGCGTTCCTCCTGACGTCGGTCTTCGTCGGGCGTGGCCGTGACGGTGACCTGACCAGCGCTCAGCGGGCACAAGCGCTCATGCCGTGGAGCACGCTCGTCAATGCCTCCGTCACCGGCGCCACGGCGGCCGAGGTGCTCACCGGAGCCGATGGCGTCTCCGCGTCCGACGTGGTGTCGGCCGCCGAGCGGACCGTGGATCGCGAGAGCGACTTCTACTCGACCTGGAACCAGCTCGGAAGGGTGCAGGCGGTCTTCGGTCGTGACGAGGAGCTAGCCCTGACGTCGTTCCGCACGGCCCTCACGCACTTCCCGTGGTCGGTGGCGGCCTGGCAGGGCATCGCCATCGCCGGCGAGGGCGTTGGTGACGAGGCGGCACAGGCGGAGGCGGCGGAGGCGCTATGCCAGCTGGGGGTCGGTGAGTGCCCCGAGGCGCAGTCATCGAGCGGCCAGACTGGATGACATGAACCGCAGGCGGCTCGCAGGGCTCGTGCTCGTCGGCGGGATCGTCGGCATTGTCCTCGGGCTGTCGAAGTATCACGCAGCCGTCATCGGCGGTGGCTACGACTTCACCGGGTCGGGCCGGTTTGCCTGGTCGTTCGCGCTCATGGCCCTGCTGGCGCTGTCGTCCTATGCCGTCGGCCTGCCCGACGCGCCACGCACCGCCCGAGGAGCCCTGGCGACAGGCCTCGGCGCCGGGGTGCTGGGTGCGGTCGGCATGTCGACCGTGCAGTTCTTCACCGGCGACGCGCTCCTGCCCCGCTTTGTGGTGTTCGGGTCGGCGCTGCTCTTGGTGCCGCTCGGGCTGCTGGCGTGGTGGGTGTCGGGGGCCAGCGCACGTGACCCTGGTGGCGACCTGGTGGTGCTGGTGGCCGAGTCCGACGAGGAACGGCTCCTGGTCGACGACCTTGTTGCCGGGCGCTTCGAACGCGCGGCTCGGCTCACGCTCACGCTGCGCCCGGCCGACGTCACGCCGGGGCACCTGCGGGAGCGCTTTGCGGCCGTCGGGGGCACGGTGCTTGTCCTGTCACGCACCGCCCAGCTCGACGAGCGGGTGGTGGTCGAGGCCGGCGACCTCCACGAGCACGGCGTGCGCGTGCGCACACTCGCCCAGTTCTACGAGGAGTGGCTCGGCAAGCTGCCGGTGGGCGAGCTCGAGCGCATGTCGCTCATGTTCGACATCGGCGAGGTGCACGCCACCATGTACGGCCGGCTGAAGCGCCTGATGGACCTGGCGCTGGCGCTCGTGGGGGCGGTGCCGCTGGTGCTGGTGACGCCGTTCGTCTTCCTGGCGAACCTGGCCGGCAACCGGGGGCCGCTGTTCTACCGCCAGACCCGAGTGGGCAAGAACGACCGACAGTTCGACATCGTGAAGCTGCGCACCATGCGCCCGAGCACCGGGCCGACGGAGTGGACGGCGTCGAACGACCCCCGCATCACGCCGTTCGGCGGCTTCCTGCGCAAGACCCACCTCGATGAGCTGCCCCAGGTGTGGAACGTGCTGAAGGGCGACCTGTCGATCGTCGGACCCCGGCCGGAGCAGCCTCGGTACGTTGCCGAGCTGTCGGAGAAGCTGCCCTTCTACCATCTGCGCCACTTGGTGCAGCCGGGCATCACCGGCTGGGCCCAGGTGAAGTACCCCTACGGAGCGAGCGAGCAGGACGCCTTGGAGAAGCTGCAGTACGAGTTCTTCTACCTCCGCCACCAGAGCCTGCGGCTCGACGCGCGCATCGTGCTGCGGACGCTGCGGTCAGTCGTCCGCAGCGGCGGCCGTTGATCGCCTGCGGCACACCCGTTCTACGCTCTGCACGACGCGCACCACACGGAGCTCCCAGCGAGGCCGCCACTTCTCGAAGTAGCGGAGCTGGCTCGACCGGTACCACTCGTGGCGCCGAGCCGCCCCCGCTGCCGTACCGCCCACCTCGTGGATCACCTCGACGGTCGCGTCTCGGAACGCGCGACGACCCGCTTGGTGGACGCGCATCGAGAGGTCGGTGTCTTCGAAATACATGAAGAAGCCCTCGTCGAACCCGCCGAGCTCATCGAAGAAGGCGCGCTCCATCACGAACAGCGCGCACGCCGCGTTCTTCACGAACTCGCTCTCCAGCCGCTTCGGAGCGAAGCGACCGGGAAGGCGCAGAACGGAGTCCAAGATCGACGGAGGACGCGGCGACACGCTCCTTTCTCGGGTCCCGTCGGGGCGCACGAAGCGGGGGATCACCATGCCGACATTGCCGCGGAGCTGACCGGCAAGGTGGCGGATGCCGGCGGGGTCGGGAAGGCGCATGTCCGGATTGGAGACGCAGAACACCGGATGGATGGTGGCGGCGACACCGGCGTTCACCGCGGCGCCGTAGCCGCGGTTCTCGACGTGGAGGACTCGAGCAGAGAACGGGAGCGCGGGTAGATCGTCATCAGTCAACGGTTCCGGTCCGTTGTCGACGATCACGACCTCGTCAGGACCGGCTGGGGACGACGCCAGGTCGTTGAGCAGTGCGAGCACCTTGTCGTTCGCGCCGTGGTTGACCGTGATCCACGAGAGGTTCCCGCGGTAGCCCGGCCCCGCCCCTACGATCCGGGCGTAGGCGTCGCGGGTCTGCTGCACCATGGTCTCCAGGGAGAACCGCTCTTGAATCCGGGCTTGGCCACGCTCACCGAACGAGCGACGACGGTCCGGGTCGTCGATCAGCGTGCCGAGTGCCTCAGCCAGGGCGAGGGGATTCCCTGACGGCACGAGTAAGCCGGTCGTTCTGTCGATCACCGCCTCGCCGATGCCACCGACGTCGGATGCGACCACCGGGAGACCGGCTGCCATAGCCTCGAGCACTACGTAGGGCAGCCCTTCCCACTTGGTGGCGAGTGCGAAGACATCGGCATCCCGATACAGGGCGTCGACATCGGACCTCGGGGCACCGAAGACGACGTGATCAGCCAGGCCGAGCTCGTCCACGAGGGCGCGGACGACGCTTTCGCCGCCGCCGCCCACGAGATGGAGTGTCCAGTGAGGCCTGGACGCAATGACGAGTGCCCAGGCCCGTAGCAGGGTCTCGTGGTCCTTCTGTGGTGAGTATCTCGCAACCTGCAGGACGACACTCGGCCCCCGAGCCTCACCCGGTGGTCTCGCCTCCACCCGGACGCCGTTGTGCACCACCACCACCCGCGCGGCGTCGGCACCGCCCGCCGCGAGCAACTCCTGGCGCGTTGCTTCGGAGACCGCGATCCACAACGCGGTGCGACACCGGAGGCCACGCTCGACCGCAACAAGCACGCGACGCCGCGCGGAGCCGCCCGCCTTGTCCACGTGGAAACCGTGCACCGTGTAGACGACGCGATCGCGAGCTCGAGGGTCGACGAGACGAGCGAAGAGTGCGGCGCGGGTGCCGTGGGCATGCACGACGTGCGGTGCCCACTTGCGGAACGTGGACCGTAGCAACACCAGCTGCCTCGGCGACATGCCGTGGCCGAGGTCGATGGGGAACACGTCCGCCCGAACGTCCTCGGCCAACCGCGATAGGTCCGACCCGGCGGGGCACACGACGCTCACCTCGACCTCGCACTTGGGGAGCTCGGTCAGGAGATCGGCGACATGCCGCTCACCGCCCCCGGTGGTCGACCCGGCAGCGGCGACCAAGAGCACACGCGTGGTGCTGCCGCCGGAGCTCACGAAGCGGGGAGCGTAGCGAGGTGAGCGCGCGCTCTTCGACGTCGGTCCCTACCATGCCGGCGGTGAAGGTCGTTCAGGCGAACAAGGCGTACTGGCCCCACCTGGGCGGGATCGAGACCGTCGCGCGCGACCTGGCTGAGGGGGTTCGCGACCGCGGCTGGGAGAGCGTTGTCGTCGTTGCCGCGGAAGGCACACGTACCGAGCACGACATCGTCGACGGCGTGCGGGTCGAACGGGCCGGCACGTGGCTCTCACGGCGTTCGATTCGGGTGTCACCGGACTACCCGCAGTTGTTGCTGCGCGAGCGAGCCGACGTGCTGCACGTGCACGTGCCGGCGGTGCTGCCGGAACTCACGCTGGCCGCTCTGACCGACGCGGCGGTGCGCCGCCGTTTCGGGCGTCTGATCGTCTCGTGGCACTCGGACGTGGTTCGGCAGAGGCAGGCGGCCAAGCTCTACCGGCCTGTGGTGCAACGGCTACTCGACCGCGCGGATCATGTGATCGTGGCCACGCCTCACCACGTGACCTCGTCGGCCTGGCTATCGGAATACCAGGGCAAGGTTGCGGTGGTGCCGTTCGGCGTGAACGTCGACTCGCTCCACCTCCGTGAGGGTGAAACCGGCCAGGTCGACGCGCTCCGGGAGCGGTACGGGCCGTTCGCGCTCTTCCTGGGCAGACTCGTGTACTACAAGGGGGTTCCCGAGCTTCTCGCCGCCGCAGCCGGCCTCGCAGCAGGGCGCGTGGTGATGGTGGGCGAGGGGCCGCTGGAACCGGAGGTGAGGTCGAGCCCTGCGTTCCTCGGTGGACGGGTCACCCTCCTGGCCCCCGTGTCGGACACCGAGAAGCGGCTGCTCCTCAACGCCGCCGATGTTCTCGTGTTGCCGTCGGTCGCCAACAGCGAGGCCTACGGCATTGTGCAGGTGGAGGCAATGGCGTGCGGAACCCCGGTCGTCACCTTCGATCTTCCGACCGGCGTCACCTGGGTCAATCGCCCTGGCGACACCGGTCTGGTCGTGCCGCTGGGCGACATCAACGGCCTTGCGGCCGCGCTCGACCTCCTGCTCACCGATGAGACGCTGCGAGCACGCCTGGGCTCGTCGGCGCAGGACCGGGTTGTCCGCGAGCTCACGCTCGATGCCCAGCGCGCAGCCACGTTCGCCCTCTACGAGTGCTGAGCGGCCTGAAGGAGTTCATCGGCCTCGGCGAGCGCCTCTGGCCAGCGCGCCCGCACCGTCCGCTCCACCGCGCGAGCACCCCGCGCCCTCCCCCGACGTTCGTGCCAGGTGAACACTCGAGAAGCGAAGCCGCGCGGCAACAAGATGAAGGTGAGCACGCCCAACGCGGATCCGTCGAGGTGGCGCCGGCGACTGCACGTCGCAAGTAGCCGAAGCGCTTCGGACCGCTGGCCGAGTGCGGCGAGATTGAAGGCAAGCCGGAGGCGAACGTAGTCGAGCAGCGGAACGAGGACTGGGAGTGGTGCTCCCGGCCCTCCTTCGTAGCGGGCCAGCAGCGCCCGGTACTTCATCGCCGTTCGCCCCCATTGCCCGCTGGATGACTCCGATGTGCCGTGCAGCTGTCGCACTGTCTGCGGCTCAGCGATCTCACGGTGGCCGTTCGGCGGCAGGCGGCCTGCGGCACGGGCTTCGGCGACTGCCAGCGCCATGTCGACGTCTTGTACACCGAGCAGCTCGCGTGACTCGTCGAAGGGGCCCATGGCATCAGCAACCGACTGCCGGAACGACGTGCTCGACAGGTTGCCCCGTGACAGGCCGGTGAAGCGACCACTGTGCCGGTCGTAGAGGAGCTGCGCGACCATCACTACGTCAATCGCCGGGTTCGTCTCGAAGATGTCAAGCTGGGCGCGCAGCTTGTCCGCCCGCCAGAGGTCATCTTGCTCGAGAATCGCCAGCAGCGGCGCCTGACTTGAGCGGATCCCGGTGTTGAGGGCAGCCGCCAACCCGCGGTTCGACTCGTGACGGATCAGGCGAATGCGCTGGTCAATCTGGACGAGCCGCTCGATCAGACTGGCAGATGCGTCGGTCGACCCGTCGTCGACGACCACGAGCTCCCAATCGGTCCAGGTCTGGGCGCGCACCGAGGCCACGGCCGCCTCGAGGAAACGCTCCCCCTGGTAGACGGGAAGGACGATGGAGATTGCCGGGTGCTGCGTCGCCTTCACCCAATCGATCGTGGTCGAAGGAGCAGCCCCTTCGCCATCCGGTACTCTGCACGCCGATGGCTCGCGGGCGGCTTGCCCTCCACCACCAGCTCGGTCCGGGTGGCGCCCTTCGGTTCGTCGACGTGATGATGCCCTTCCTCGTTGAAGAGTGGGACATCACCTTGATCGAGGTCGGGACGGCGACTCTCGTCGACCCCCCAGAGGGCGTGACGCGTGTCGTCGTGCGGACTTCGTCGCGCCGGCCCGGCCACGTCGGCCACCTGCTCGACATCGCCGCCGTACTGCGTGCGGAACGCAGCGTCGCCCGACTCATCGAGGACGGGCATTTTGACGTTGCGCTCGTGCACCCGAGCAGCGTGACTCAGGCGCCCGCGATGTTGGGCTGGGTGAAGCGCGTACCGACCACCTACTACGCACAAGAGGTTCGGCGCCTGAATCATGAGGCGGGCTATGCGATCCGGCGCCGCGCCGGGTCGACACTTGAGGTGGTAAAGGGCCGAGCCGACACCGGGCTGCAGGCCCTGCTCGGTCAGGTCGACCGCTGGGCCATGGCTGCGGCGACTTCCGTGTGCGCCAACAGCTGGTTCAGCGCCGAGAGCATCAGTCGTGTGTACGGCCGCGAAGCGGCTGTTGTGCCATTGGGCGTCGATCCTGACGCCTTCACCCCTGCCGATGTGCCGCGGCGCGATCTGGTCGCCGTCGGGGGTCTAGAGCCGTTCAAGCGACACGACCAGTTGATTCGCAGCGTTGCGCTGCTCCCGCCCGGTGAACGTCCGCCGCTACGAATCGTCACTGGCCGCCCCTCGCCGGAGGAACGGCGCTATCTCGAGCAGTTAGCATACGAATGCGGCGTCGAGCTGACCATCGCAGAGTCGGTGTCGGACGCGGACCTCGTCCAGGCCTACCGGTCAGCGTTGGCTACGTGCTGCGTCGCCAGCCTCGAGCCGTTCGGCTTGACCGTCCTCGAGTCGGTGGCTTGCGGGACACCCGTGGTTGCCGTTGCGGAAGGCGGTTACCGCGAGACGGTTCGCGACGGGGTGAACGGTCTACTCGTGGCGCGTAGCGATGAGGCGATCGCTGAGGGTATCCGCCGAGTCATGCGGACGAGTTGGGATCGGATGACGATCCGCTCGACGATCTCGGAGGAACAGACGTGGCCCGCCGTCGCTCGCCGCCTCGGCCGGCATCTTGCGGAGGTGGCGGGTCGCTGACTGCACGGCGGTGCGCTTCGAGGTAGGCGCGGCCCCACCGCCGCGACGGCTCGAGGTGACAGCCCTCGGCCCACTCGTTCCAGGCGTTCACGAACACGACGCGCCGGCCGTCAATCTCCGGTGCCGCAGCGATCGCATGGCGGAGCCAGGTCTCGTATCGCTCCGGTGTGCTGTGGCGAAGAAGGAACGCGCCCTTTTTTCGTCGCGGTGTGTTGTCCCAGCCCGTCGTTACTGTTGGGAACCGCAGGTAGGCGGCTGGCGGTTCAGCCTTCACTGCCTCGTATAGTTCGTCGTAGAGCCAGATATTGGCGCGATGGCGCACGAGGCAATAGGCGTCCAGCGGGCGTTGCCAGAGGGTTCTCCGATGCTCACGCGCTCTGGCCGAGATGAGGCGCCAGCTGGGCTGGAAGGCGACGGCTGCGTCGAAACCGACCTCTGCCGGGTCACCGACCTCGTCCGGGTGGCTCTCAACCCTGACGAGGTACGGCTCTGGAATCCCTTGTCTTGTCACCTCGTCGCGAAGGATATCCGTCGACCGCTTCGGATCGGGGAATCTGAGCGCGCGGTAGACAAGGAACACAGGTCGTCGGTTGAACCGCAGATAGCGCATGTCGCTGAACACGCTTGCGAGCCAACGACCGTGCTGCCGGAAGTCGTCGTCGTCGTATCTCTGCTCCATCAGCACCTTGTGGTCCTTGCCATCCCAGCGCCGAGTCCAGCTCTCGTTCGCCCAGCACAGCGCGAACGGCTGGTCGAGGTCGAGGTCAGCGAGGAGATCATCGATCGGCCGGCCCAACAACCGGTGACCGCTGAACCAGTAGTGGTAGTAGCAGAATGCCCCGACCCCGTGTCCTTTCGCCAGGTCGAGCTGACGGAGCCGTGTCTCGCGCAGTCGCAGATCGTAGAAGCCGAGTTCCCCAGGGAGGTCAGGCTGCTCGTGTCCGGGGAAGAGTGGACGCGCAGCGGCGACGTTCGTCCACTCCGTGAACCCTGGACCCCACCACGTGTCGTTCTCTGGGATCGGATGGAACTGTGGAAGGTGAAAGGCGATGGTGAGCGGGCTCGTGGTCATGTGGCGGAGGATGCCGGTCGCGCAACGAGCAGGATCTGAAGGCAGAGCGTGCCCGCAAAGGCACCACCGACTGCAAGGTACGGGCGGCGGACCGACTTCGGCACTCGTCGCGACAGCATCATGTTGATGCCGTGTGACTGAAGGATCTCGTAGCCAGCGTCTTCAAGCAGTCGCCGCGCTGAACGAAAGGTGAAGAATCGAAGGTGCGTACGGTCTAGAATCCCATTGTCTTTGTACTCCCAATCGCGGAGCACCAGCAATTCGAAGAGGTTGCGAAGATAGCGGACGTTCGGGATCGAAGCGATCAGGATCCCCTGCGGCGCAAGTAGCGATGCGGCCGCTGCGAGGGCTTCGTCGGGTTTCAACATGTGCTCTAGCACGTCGTTGAACACGATGCAGTCGAACTTCGACGGCCAGTGTCCCGTCGCGGCAGGGTTCGGCTGGTCGGGGAACTGACCCTGGACGATGTCGTTGTAGGCACCCGCCGTCTGCGCCACCTGGGCTGCCTGCGGGTCCGGCTCTATGCCCCACAGCTGCGTTGATGGGAGGAGTTCTCTCACTAGCGTCCCAAACCCGCCCGTGCCGCAGCCCACGTCGAGGAGACACTTCGTCGACGAAGGAACATGGACTGCCACCTCGGCTCGCTGCCCGAGCGGTCTGTCCAGATACTCGAGATCGCGTGTCACGGCGACGGCGCCTCACTGGGGGTCTGATCGGTGTCGCCGTGACGCTAGTACCCGGGATTGCACGCCCACGGTCGGGGCTGTCCGGTGCTGTCTGTAACCGGAGGTGGTGGCTGACGCGGACCCCGATAGGTCCCCACCTGCTCAAAGGCAGCGACGATGTCCATCCTGTCCCTCGCAGTCTTCAATGTGGCTGTCCCCCGGGCGGTCGACCGTGTTCTGGTTGGCACCGACACCGTCGCTGCTCGGGGGACACCCCACGCGGATCAACTCAACGACGCGGGGACTTTCGATGGCCACAGACGGGGACTCTCACACGGCCATGGACACGCCCGGAGGCTCTCTTCATCGGTGGACCCTGTCAGCAAGGTCCATGGGCACTACAACTGGGCTGCGGTCCGAGGGTGACCGACGGTTGTTGGGGTGTGCCGTCGTTCTAACCGCAGGTGAACCCGAGTGATACGCCAAGATGGCCACGACAGTGAGGTGTACGAACTCGGCGGAGCCGGCCACTATGTTCAACGGCGTCGGGGCACGAGGAGAGTAGAGATCATGGATCGTGTCGTCGTGGTGGGCGGGTGCGGGCACGTCGGGTTGCCCCTCGGCGTCAGTCTTGCTGTGGCGGGAGTCCAGACTGTCGCTTACGACATCGACGAGTCAGCGATTGCGACCGTTGGCGCTGGACGGATGCCGTTCGAGGAGCCGGGAGCGCAGGTCGCACTCGAGAAGGTGCTCAGTGACGGCACCTTCGAGGTTACCGGCCGCCCTGAGGCGATCGCTTCGGCGGATGCGGTCATCGTCGTCGTGGGTACGCCGATCGACGAGCACCTGAACCCTGACGCTCATGCTGTACCTAGGGCGGTAGCAGGACTCGGCAGGCACCTACGAGACGGCCAACTCCTCATTCTTCGCAGCACGGTCTTCCCTGGGGTCACCCGCATGGTGGAGCGGACTCTCCAAGAGGTCGGGGTCGACGTCGACCTGGCCTTCTGCCCGGAGCGCATTGCGGAAGGCAAGGCGATGGTCGAGCTCCGCGAGCTCCCGCAGATCGTCTCCGGCTGCACCCCCCGGGCCGTCGAGCGAGCATCGGTCCTCTTCGGGCACCTCACCAACGACATCGTGGTGCTGTCGCCCGAGGAGGCCGAGCTCGCGAAGCTGTTCACGAACACGTGGCGCTACATCCGATTCGCCGCCGCCAACCAGCTCTTCATGATTGCCAACGATTACGGACTGGACTATGAGTGCATCCGGTCCGCAATCGCCCACAATTACCCCAGGGCTGCCGATCTCCCGAAGGCCGGCTTCACAGCCGGACCCTGCCTGTTCAAGGACACAATGCAGCTCGCTGCGTTCAATAACAACAACTTCACGCTTGGTCATGCGAGCATGGTCATCAATGAGGGTCTTCCGCTGTACGTGGTGGCGCGGATCTCGGCCCGCTTCAACCTGGCGACAAGCACTGTCGGCATCCTCGGCATGGCCTTCAAGGCCGAGAGCGATGACATCCGTTCAAGCCTGTCCTACAAGCTGCGGCGAATCCTGCGGGCCAAGGCGGCCAACGTGCTCTGCTCGGATCCCTACGTGAGGGCCGACCCATCGCTCGTGTCGCTGGAGCAGGTCCTTGAGGAGTCGCATCTCCTCGTGATCGGGGCGCCACACGAGGTCTATCGAGCGCTCGCCCCTGTTCAGCCCGTGGTCGACATCTGGAACCTGGCAGGGAACGGCGTGCGGCTGTGACCTCCCGGGTGTCGATCGTCATCCCCGCCTATAACGAGGCGGGCGCCATCGTGCCAGTGCTCGACCGGGTGTTCGAGTCGGTGGGCTTGCCATGCGAAGTGCTCGTGGTCGTCGACAGCGACGACGACCCGACGATGCCTTTCCTCCGCGAGTACGCGGCCGTCGAGCCACGCCTTCGCCCAACCGTCAACACGTATGGGCGCGGGCCGGCTAACGCGATCCGTTACGGTTTGGAGCACGTCGCGTCTCCGGTCGCCGTCGTGACGATGGCCGATGGAAGTGACGACCCGAAGCAGATCGACGAACTGACGCGATTGGTCGAGCGCGGTGTCGTGGTTGCGGCGGCGAGCCGATACGCAAGAACCGGGCAACAGGTCGGTGGCCCGGCACTGAAGGCGGCTCTGTCTCGTCTTGCGGGTTGGAGCCTCTATCGCTTCGCGCGAGTGGGCACCCGTGACGCGACCAATTCATTCAAAGCGTACTCCACGGAGTTTATCCGAGCCGTTGGTATCGAGAGCGACAAGGGCTTCGAGATCGGGCTTGAGCTCGTTGCGAAGGCTCGCCGTGCTCGATTGCCCGTGGCCGAGATCCCGACCATCTGGCTCGATCGGGCGTTCGGCGTATCGAATTTCAAGATGTCCGCCTGGCTGCCGCGCTACCTCCGCTGGTATCGCCATGCTTTCGGGCCGAAACGGCCGCTGGTCGGTTACCAGCTCCAGCCCATCGACGTCAAGCGAGGAGACCGCTCGTGACAACGGTTCTGGTGACCGGCGCGGCCGGCTTCATTGGTGGCTACGTCGTGGAGGAACTGCTGGCGAAGGACTACCAGGTGATCGGGCTCGACAATTACTCGAAGTACGGGCCAGTGAAGAAGGGCTACGACGACCATCCGGCCTACCGCTTCGTCGAGGGTGATGCCACCGACACCGAGCTGCTCACCGACCTCGCACTTGGGGCTGACCAACTTGTGGCCGGGGCAGCAATGATTGGCGGAATCAGCTACTTCCACGCCTACGCATACGACCTGCTTGCCACCAACGAGCGCATCGTCGCAGCTACGTGTGACGCTGCCATCCGTGCTCACCGGCAGGGCCGCCTTCAGAAGGTCACCTACCTGAGTTCGTCGATGGTGTTCGAGTCGACCGACCGTTGGCCGAGCGTCGAGGGTGACGAGCGCAAGGTGCCGCCGCCCCTCTCCTCATACGGCTTCCAGAAGCTCGCAGTCGAGTACTTCGCCCGAGCAGCCCACGACCAGTACGGTCTGCCGTTCACGATCGTGCGACCGTTCAACTGCGTCGGTATAGGGGAGATGCGGGCTCGGGGGCAGGTTGATGTTCTCTCAGGCAACGTGAAACTCGCAATGAGCCATGTCGTGCCAGACCTCGTCCAGAAGGTACTGAAGGGCCAGGATCCCCTGCACATACTGGGCGACGGTCAGCAGGTTCGCCACTACACGTACGGAGGTGACCTGGCGCGGGGAATCGTGATCGCCATGGAGCATCCGATGGCCCTCAATGAGGACTTCAACCTCTCCACCGAGAGGTCGACCACCGTGCTCGAGCTCGCGAACCTGATCTGGAAGAAGGTGCGTGGAGCCGGCCTCCCTTTCAGGTTCGTATCCGACCCTCCATTCGAGCACGACGTCAAGCACCGCGTGCCATCGGTCGACAAGGCGCAGCGCATCCTCGGCTTCAGGGCGACCACCACCTTGGACGAGATGCTTGATGAGGTGATCCCCTGGATCGAGAACGCAGTCCGCGAGGGCCTGATTTGAGCGGCGAGTGTGAGGTTGTGCCCGAGCAGGATGACGGAGTTCTCGCGGGGGACGTCCGTGACATCGACGCTGATCGCACGGCGCTCCCTAATGGCCGTCTCGTGGCCATCGCTGCCGCGTTCGCCGCAGTGGGCATTCCGCTGGAGTCGACGCTGCCCGAGGCCGGCCTCGACCCTTCCTGGCAGGTGGGGTTGGCGCTGCTCGGGCGTGACGGCTTGCACATAGGGCGAGACTTCGTCTTCACGTACGGTCCCTTGGGGACGCTTGCCGTGCCGAAGACGTTGTGGGTTCCGTCCGTCGTACTCGGGGTTGCCTATGCCCTGCTCGCGGGAATGCTGTTGTACCTAGGGCTGCTCCGCTGGCTTGTGCGGCTAACGTCGTTCCGGGGCGCAGTGGCATCGACGGCTGCGGTGATGCTCTTCACGGCCTACCTCGGTGAGGTACCCGAGATGCTGACGGTCGGGGCTGCACTCCTTGTTTTGGAGCGTGTCCGACCCGACACCAGTCCACCACCGTCCCCACCGTTGGCGCTGCTTGCCGGTCTTGGGGCCCTGGTTGGGATCCAGATGCTCGTCAAGTTCAACATGGGCGCCGTGCTCTGGGCCGTCGCGCTCGCGGCTGCACTTGCCGCACCGCGCAGACTTCTGGCGACCGCCGTGACCATGTCGGCGTTTGTCGTCGTCCTGTTGGCGAGTTGGACGGTGTTCGGGCAGCGCTGGTCCGATCTTGGTGTCTGGCTGTGGGGCAGCCTCCAAGTTGCGGCCGGGTACAACTCGGCGATGGCGGCCGGCAACCCGCTACGCGCCTGGCTGCTCTCTATGTTGGTCGTCGGCGCCGTCCTGTTGTCATGCGCGTCGTGGGCGAACGCCGGCCGGCGGGCCCTGCCCTTCATCCTTGTGGTGCTGATACTCAGCTGGACCTTGATGAAGGCGGCGATCATTCGTTTCGACCCGGGGCACGCTGCGCTGGCATGCGTGCTCGCGATCGTATTGGCCGTGGTCAGTCGATGGAGGCGACCTGCAGCCGCGTTGGTTCCAGCGGTCGTGATCGCCTTAGCAGCCCTCGGCGTCGTGGTCCGCAATGATGCCGTAGCGGGTGCCCTCACCGCTCCGCTGCACTCCCGTTGGGATGCTGCTCAGGAGCTTGTCCGGGCTAGTCGGGATGTCGTCGATGCGTCGAGCCGTGGCACACGTCTGGCTGAGGCTCGGGTAGCGGTGCTTGCCGAGTACGGCATCCCCGACGAAATCGTCTCGACTCTTGTCGCTACCAGCAGCCACGTTGCGCCTGTCGACATCTCCGCCGCTTGGGCGATCGAGCACACCTGGCGACCCTCACGAGTACTCCAGGCCTATACGGGCTACACGCCGACGCTGGACACCTGGAATGCCGAGTCGGTGAGCGGCGACGACCGCCCGCAGTCGGTGCTCGTCGCCCCCGACCAAGCGATCGACGATCGGGTGCCCTTCTGGGAGTCGCCGTCGTACCAAGTCGCTCTGACCTGCAACTACACTGCGCCCCTCCAGTCGGGTCGGTGGGTTGCGCTGCGTCGCGACGATGCAGCCGGCTGCGGCAAGCCGGTGCTGATCGGCGAGGTGGAAGTGTCCCCGGGCGCGTTGATCGACGTACCCGAGCCGCGCGACGACTCATCGTTAGTCGTCGCCCGGTTCGAGGTTGCTCGCAAGCCCGTGCCGGCAACTGTCGGTCTGCTCTTGCGGCCGCTGCACTACCCGACGGTTGAAATTGACGGTTTTCGCTTCCGGTTTGTGCCGGGAACCGCTGGCCAAGATCATCTCGTGAGCTCAATCGGTGTCCGTGGGGGCCTGCCGGTTCTCTGGGGGACCTTCTCACTCCGACGTATCGCGTTCTCCGGGGTGGACGTCACCCGCGTTCGGTTCTTCGAGGTGCCTGAAGCGCCGCGGGTTCGGTAGAGGCTTGGGTTATTGAGTCCCTGCCGGGTCGGCGGGGACGGTCTGACGGTAGTGGGCCGCTTCGAAGGCGGCGGGGGTGGTGAAGCCGGGGCCGGGTTCGATCTCGCCGTGGAGGCGACGGTGGTTGAACCAGTCGACGTAGGTGAGGGTGGCGAACTCGACATCGTCGAGGCCCTGCCAGGGACCCTTCGGGTAGATCAGCTCCCACTTGTAGAGCCCGTTGAACGACTCGGCCATCGCGTTGTCGAACGAGTCGCCCTTGGAGCCGACCGACGCGACGATGTCGTTGTCCGCGAGCCGCTGCGAGTAGCGCACACTCAGGTATTGACCGGGCTCAACCAGTGGACGCAACACCGGCCTGTTGGAGGGAGCGTAGGTGCTCATCGAGTGCTTCGGCGGGTGTCTTCCACCCGAGCGTCTTTCGGGGTCGGGCGTTGAGAGTTGCAGCGACGGCCTCGATGTCCGAGGCTTCCCATCGCGACAGGTCGGTGCCCTTGGGGAAGTACTGGCGCAGCAGACCGTTGGTGTTCTCGTTGGTGCCTCGCTGCCACGGGCTTCGGGGGTCGGCGAAGAAGACGGGGATCCCGGTCTCGACTCTGAACGCGGCGTGGGCGGAGAGCTCTTTGCCCCGGTCCCAGGTCAGTGATCGGCGCAGCTGTTCGGGCAGCGTCGTCATCGTTGCCGCCAGCGCGTCTTTCATCGCGATGGCTCCGTAGCCGGCGAGGGGTGGGCCGTTCTTCGTTCGTGCGACGACGCCGAAGCCTTCGGCGCGTGGGAGATGCACGAGCATCGTGAAGCGGGTTGTGCGTTCGACCAATGTCCCGATGGCTGAGCGCTCCAGCCCGATGATCAAGTCGCCTTCCCAGTGACCGGGCACGGCCCGATCGTCCGCTTCGGCAGGGCGTTCGCTGATCATCACTTCCGGTGTGACGTGGGCCCACGTGGTGCGCTTGGATCTTGCTCTGGGCATCCGCAACGCACGACCGGTTCGCAGACAGGCGACGAGTTCTCGCTTGAGCGCACCGCGGCTCTGGATGTAGAGCGCCTGGTAGATCGCCTCGTGCGAGATCCGCATAGACACACATCTTCGGGGAAATCGACTCGGAGCCGTTGCGAAATCTGTTCTGGGCTCCACGCGGTCGCCCAACGCCGGTCGCTGCGCCGTCGAACGTTGCGCCCGGTCCAGGCCCCCGTCGACGGTCCGACGACGCCGCCGCCAGGGCGACGAACCTCACCAGCCAGACGCGCTTGCACGTACTCGCGCAGCAGTGGGTTGGCGACCAGCTTGGCGGTCTTCGGTCGCCGGGCCACCAGCTCGGCTTTCCATTGAGCGACAGAGGCCCGATACTCGAGTTTGCCGCCACGTGTCGCCGCGTTCCGTCGCAGTTCCCTCGACACCGTCGACGGAGCACGCTGGATCTCTCAAGCAATCGCTCTCACCCCCAGGCCTCGGGCGCGATGCAATGCGATCTCCTCGCGCTCCTCAAACGACAAGTAGCGGGCCGAGAGTTCCGCGTGCTCGAACGGGATCCCGTCCCACGGAGTGGTGTAACTGAGGTGAGGGTCCACCGTTGAGGTGGGCCATCGGCGTGATCGTTGTCGTGTTCCTTCCCGGGTTCACGAACAGGAGTCCACGCCGATGGCCCTTCAAGAGTTTGACCTGTCCGAGCTCCTCGACGCGCTCCGCGCCGGCGGGGACATCGACATCATCCGACGCAGCGTGGAGATGGTGCTGCAGGCGTTGATCGACGCCGAGGCGACCGAGGTGATCGGCGCCGGGCGCCATGAGCGGACCGACACCCGCACCAACCAGCGCAACGGCTCCCGGCCCCGCTTGTTGTCGACCAAGGCCGGCGATGTGGAGCTGGCCATCCCCAAGCTCCGCAGGGGCTCGTTCTTCCCCGCCGTGCTCGAACGCCGACGCCGCATCGACCGGGCCCTGTTCGCGGTGGTGATGGAGGCCTACGTCCACGGGGTGTCGACCCGCAAGGTCGACGACCTCGTCAAGAGCCTGGGGTTGGAGGCGGGGATCTCCAAGTCCGAGGTGTCGAGGATCTGCGGCGAGCTCGACGGGGACCTGGAGGCGTTCCGCACCCGCCCCCTCGGGCACGTCGAGTTCCCCTACGTGTTCGTCGACGCCACCTTCGTCAAGGGCCGCGTCCGCGGCCGGGTCGTGTCCCGAGCCATCGTGGTGGCCACCGGGGTCAGCGCCACCGGCGACCGCGAGGTGCTGGGTGTGGACATCGGTGACACCGAGAACGGGGCGTTCTGGACGGCGTTCCTGCGCTCCCTGCGAGCCCGCGGCCTGGCCGGGGTGCAGCTGGTCATCTCCGACCACCACGCCGGCCTCAAGCAAGCGATCGCCTCGGTCATGCTCGGCGCCGCCTGGCAGCGCTGCCGGGTGCACTTCATGCGCAACGTGCTGGCCAAGGTGCCCAAGGCGTCGGCCGACATGGTCGCCGCCGCCATCCGCACGATCTTCGCCCAGCCCGACCCGGCCCACGTCCGCTCCCAGCTGACCGAGATCGTCACCACCCTCGAGCCGCAGTTCCCCGACGTCGCCGGCATGCTCGCCGACGCCGCCGAGGACCTGTTGGCCTTCACCCACTTCCCACTGGCCCACTGGCGCAAGCTGTGGTCGACCAACCCGCTCGAACGACTGAACGGCGAGATCAAGCGGCGCACCAACGTCGTCGGCATCTTCCCCAACGACGCCGCCGCGCTCCGGCTCATCACCGCGGTCGTCGTCGAGACCCACGACGAATGGGCCGTGTCCGACCGCCGCTACCTGTCCGAGGAGTCCATGGCCCTCCTCCACGCGCCCACCATCGACACCATCGAGGAGGCCCCCCTGGCCATCACCGCCTGACAAGATCAACGACCAGCGACAGCGACCAAGCCGGGCTCACCCCCAGCTACACCACTCCGCGGGACTCCAACCACAAGAATGGCCGGGTTCAGCTGCACCACGGACATCGTCGCAAGCCCGCTTTTTGACCTTCCGCCCGAGCCGCAGCGCCGCCGAGGGAGTCGGTGGCTGAACCTCCCGTCGACAAGGCCGCGAAACGGACGACCTCGGACGGCGGTGCCGGGGGTGCCGCTGTCGCGCCACCTACCGCCGGATCCGGGGTAGGCGATAACACCGGGCGAGCTCTCGCCACGACGCGCTCGGTGTCCGGCGACCGAGGTCGAGCCCTCGTCCTTCGGAACGGGTCTCGTGCGGGCCGTCGGGTTCTCCGGTCAGAGTCCCTGGGAGGTCAGGAACTCGTCGAGGGTCGCGTTGGGGTACAGCTCGTTGAGGATCGAC
>Ga0209594_1000222_pt1 | contig 41042 bp, 33 predicted proteins | sample AshMeaCrysSpring_FD_184126 | JGI IMG/M metagenome (GOLD analysis project Ga0209594, IMG submission 184126) | Groundwater microbial communities from Big Spring, Nevada to study Microbial Dark Matter (Phase II) - Ash Meadows Crystal Spring... | ecosystem: Environmental > Aquatic > Deep subsurface... | reverse complement strand
ACCGAGGTCGGCCTCCAGGTCCAGATCCAGGTCCAGCAGCTCCGGCGGGTAGCCGGTCAGCTCGGCCACGATGCTCACCACCGCATCCGTCACCTCGTCGGCGACCGGCTCGGCCACCGCGGGCGCAGCGGCCGGCGCCGCGGCGGCCGCGGGTGCCGGGGCGGCCGCGGGTGCCGGGGCCGCCGCGGGTGCCGGGGCAGCCGCTGGCGCGACCGCGGCCGGCACGGGTGCAGCGACCGGCACAGCGGTGGGCGCCGCCGCGGGCGCTGTGGAAGCTCCCGCGTCCACGACGCGAAGGCGCCGATGGTCGATCTCGAGGACGGCCCCGGGGTGGCCGACTGCTCGGTCAAGCCACGCCTGGAAGGCTGCCGGGTCGAGGACGCGCGAGGCGTAGCCCAGCTCGGACACCGACCGGCGGCGGCCGTCGGGCATGGGGGTCCACCGGAGCAGGGCCATGGCGATCTGCGAGCCGAAGCCGGCGGCGAGCCGCAGCGCGTAGCGCACCGGGTAGCTGCCCCCGGTCGACAGGGTGAGGTTCCCGAGGTCGGGGTCGGGCTCCTTGAGGTTGGGAACCGGGGGGACGATGCCGGTCTCCAACGCCTTGACGGCGACGACGTCCTCGACGCCGGCACCCATGGCGTGACCGGTGAAGCCCTTGGTGTTGGTGATGACGACGCGGTCGGCCAGGGGGCCGAAGACGCGCCGCAGGGCCGTGATCTCTGCGGCGGCGCTGCCGCCCCGAGCAGGGGTGTAGGTCTCGTGCGAGACGAACATGGTCTCGGGCGCGATGGCCGCGCGGTCCACACCGCGAGCCTCGGCCTGCTGCATGAGCCGCTCCATCGTGGCGGCGACGTGCTCGACGTCCAGCCGGGTGCCATGGAAGGCGCTGTTCTGCGTGACCGTCGAGAGCACCTCGCAGATCGGCTGGATGCCGCGCTCCCGAGCCGCGGCGGCGGACTCCACGACGAGGGCCGCGGCGCCCATGCCCACGATCATCCCGTGACGGCGCCGGTCGAACGGGGTGGCCGCGTCCTCGACCCGCGCGTCGGTGGCCGCGGCGCCGCTGGCGAGGAACCCGGAGCCGACCCAGGGCAGCAGGACATCGGAGGAGACGTCGTCGGCCGAGACGATCACGACCCGACGGCACCGTCCGGTGCGGATCCAGTCCTCGGCGATCGCCAGGGCCTGGGTGGTGCTGGCGCAGGCAGCGTTGACCTGGGTGTTGGGGCCGCGCGCGCCGACGAGCTCGGCGAACTGGGAGTGACCCATCGACAGAGCCCGGAAGATGAAGCGCCGGTCGAAGGTGAAGGGCTCGGCCTCCAGCAAGGCGCGCAGGTCGGCGATCCGGCGGTCGACCTCGACCATGGCCGGGTCGGACGTCATCATCCGGGTCCGCACGGCCTCCAGCGCCAGCAGCTGCTCACGTCGGCCTCGGTCGACGTAGTACCTCTCCAGGTCGAGCGCGAACTGGTCGTAGCCGGGGAAGGCGGAGGCGAACACGACGCCGGTGTCGTCGCGAAGGTCGTCGGCCAGGCCCCACCGCTCGGGCAGCTTCGTGCCCAGGGTCGTGGTGCGGTAGCGCATCACCAGCGGGATACCTGCGTCGCGCAGCGCGTCGATGCCCACCCCGATGGACAGCCGGGTGGTGTCGTCGAGCGCCTCGTCGCGCGCCTGGTCCACGCCGAACTCGGCGACCACGTCGAGGGGCGCGCTGCGTCCGGCGAGCTTGATGACCTCCGACTCGTCAGTGATCGTCTCGAAGGTGGGGTCACCGATCTCCCGCTTGACCAGCCGGGTGATGCGCCGGTCGACCATCCGCCGGCGGATGTCGGGCGGGATGGCGCCGATGAACACCTCACCGCCCAGGATGCGCCCGATGTTCGCGTCGTCGAAGACCTTGGAGACGCCGGGCAGGCCGAGGGCAGCACCGGTGATGACAACGGGCTCATCGGCGGGCAGGGGAGCGCCGGGCACCGGCGCGGACGGCTGCGGCGAGGTCGCCTGCGAGACGAAGGAGGACAGCCCCTTCTCCACCGCGTCCGCGAGGGCTCGACCGACCTGGCTGAAGACGTCTGCCAGTGAGCCGCCCGGGGCCGCGGGTGCGGGCGTGGGCACCGGCGATGCAGGAGCGGACGCGCCCGGCGCCGGGCCCGGGACGACCGGTGCCGGGGCCGCGACGACCGGTGCGGGGGCCGACACCGCGGGTGCAGGTACCGGGGCCGCGGGTGCGGGTGCCAGGGCGAGCCCGGCTGCGTACAGGCCGCACAGCGCCTGGTTGAACGACGCCACGTCGCCGAGCTTGGGGTGGTTGGTGAACAGGGCGAGCACGTCGTCGTGGCGAGTGCCGAGCACGTCCTCGACGAACCCGTGCAGGGCCTTCTTGGGGCCGACCTCGACGAAGACCCGAGCGCCGGCGTCGTAGAGCGTGGTCAGGCCCTTGACGAACTGCACGGGCGAGGCCACCTGCTGACCGAGGACGTCGACCATGGTGTCGACGGTGGCAGCGGCGGGGTAGAACTCGCCGGTCACGTTCGCCACGATCGGCTTGCTGGGCGGGCGCACGTCCAGCCGACGCAGCTGGTTGCGCAGCCGGTCGCTCGCGGGGGCGACGATCGAGGTGTGGAAGGCGTGGCTCACCGGGATCCGCGCCGCGGTGATCCCTGCAGCGGCGAAGGCTTCGATGGCCGCCTCGACGGCCGGGGTCGCGCCGCCCACGACGGCCTGGTTGTAGGAGTTGACGTTGGCGATGACGACGTACCCGTCGATGCCGGCGACGATGCGCTCGATCTGCTCCAACGGGCCGAACACGGCGGCCATGGCACCGCGGTCGGGGACGTCGAGGCTGGCCATCTCGTGGCCACGCGCGCTGACCGCCTCCAGGGCGTTCTCGAAGGTCAGGCACCCGGCTGCCACCAGCGCGCCGTACTCGCCCAGGCTGTGCCCCATCACCATGTCGGGGGACAGGCCGTAGGCAGCCAGCATGCGGGTGAGCGCGAGGTCGGTGGTGAGCACCGCGGGCTGGGTGATCTCGGTCTGCAGCAGCTGCTGCTCGAGCTGCTTGACCGCAGCCGGGTCGGTCCCGTCGATGAAGATGTAGGACGACAGCGACCGGCCCAGCAGCGGGGTCATGACGCGATCGGCCTCGGCGAACGCTTCGGCCACGATCGGCTCGTTGCCGCGCAGGTCGTGCAGCATGTTGACGTACTGCGACCCCTGGCCGGTGTACAGGAAGGCAACCTTGCCCGGGGTACCGCGACCGACGAACACGCCCTGGGCGCGCAGCATCTTCCACATCGGGGCGGCGTTCGCGGCGAACGCCTTGAGAGTCCTCTCGACCTTGGTGGCCAGCTCGGCGGCGTCGGCGAAGTCGATCGCGACGCGCACGGCCGCGTCCCGCAGGCGCGGGTCGGGCGGCACGGGCGCGGGGGCTCGTCCGGCCTTCGCGTCGGCGAGGGCGACCTCGAGCTGGCGCACGACGTCTGCGTCGTCGGCCCCCCCGAGCACGAGGGCCCCTCGCAGCGGCGGCTTCGTGGCAGCCGTGGCCGGGGTCGGTACCGCGTCACTGACCGTGGCCGTGGGCACCTGGGCGCCGGCGAAGGAGCGGGGCTCGTGGTCGCGGTACCGGCCGGGCACGTGCTCCTCCAGCACGACGTGGAAGTTCGTGCCACCGAAGCCGAAGGCGCTCACGCCGGCGCGACGGGGTGTACCGGGTCCGGGCGCGGGCCACTCGCGCAGCTCGGTGTTCACGGCGAACGGGGTTGCGCTCCAGTCGACGTTGGGGTTCGGGTCACGGAAGTTCAGGCTCGGCGCGAGCACCTTGTCGTCGAGCATCCGCAGTGCCTTGAAGAAGCCGGCCGTGCCGGCCGCAGCCTTGAGGTGACCGATGTTCGACTTGACCGAGCCGAGCGCGATCGTGCCGGGCTCGGCGCCCGCCTTCGTCCAGACCTCGGTGAGCGTGGTGAGCTCGGCGGCGTCGCCGACGCGGGTCGACGTGCCATGTGCCTCGACGTAGCCCGCGGTCGCGGGGTCGGCCTGGGCCGTCGCCCAGGCGCGTTCGACGGCGAGCTTCTGGCCGACCGGGTTGGGTGCGGTGATGCCCTTGCCCTTGCCGTCGGACGAGCCGGCCATGCCCAGGATGACGCCGTACACGTGCTGGCCGTCGCGCTCGGCGTCGGCGAGTCGGCGCAGGACGAACAGGGCGGCGCCCTCACCCATGACGAACCCGTCGGCGCCGGCGTCGAAGGGACGGGTGCCCGTCGCCGACAGCGCACCGATCTTGCAGAACTTGACGAACGCGGAGATGCCCATGTTGCGGTCGACCCCACCGGTCACGACGGCGTCGTAGGCGTGCGACTGCAGGCCCTGGACGGCCGCGGTCATCCCGGCCAGGCCCGACGCGCAGGCAGCGTCGGTGGTGAAGTTCGGCCCGCGGAAGTTGAACAGGGCCGCGACGCGGCCGGCGATGATGTTGGCAAGCTCACCGGGCATGGTGTCCTCGGTGATGGGCATGCGACCACGCAGGAACTCCTCGCCGAAGCCCTCGACCAGGCGCGCCTGCACGTCGTGGGGCAGCCGACCGAACTCCGACGAGCGCTCCAGTGCGCGGATGAAGATCGGCAGCTCGATGCGCAGGTTGGACTCGTAGTGCTTCTCGCCCCCGATGGCGTTGCCGATGATCACCGCGACGCGCTCGGCGTCGACCGTCCACTGCGGCCAGCCCGCGTCGAGGAGCGCCGACCGTGCTGCCGAGACCGACCACTGCTGGCCCACGTCGAGCTGGTCGGCGACCTTGGGTGGCACGGGCAGCTTCCACGCCATCGGGTCCCAGGGGTGCTCGCGCACCCAGCCACCGATGTTCGAGTAGGTCTTGTCCGGTGCCGAGGGGTCCGGGTCGTAGAACAGGTCGGGGTCCCACCGCTCACGCGGGGTCTCGGTGATGCAGTAGCGCCCCGCACGGATGTTCTGCCAGAAGGCGTCGCTGGTCGGTGCCTCGGGCATGATCGCCGCTACTCCGACGACCGCGATGGGACTGAACGGGACCTCGTGCATGAGGGTGGCCCTCCTGGCGCTGGCTGTCCCAGCGTCGCTGACTCAGGGTGGGGTGGTCGGGGTGGGGTGTGGTCTCAGGTCTGCACGTCGGCGTAGATCGCCGTCGCGATCGCATCCATGTCGGCGATGAGGCCGGCCTGCGAACGGCGCACCTCGTCGAGCCGCAGAGTCGCGGCCAGGGAGTCGGCGAGCTCGCCGACGTCGGCGCCACCGGCCGCGCTACCTCCGGCGACCCACCGGATGCCGTCGTCGGTCACCTTCAGCGCGGCTTCGCGGGCGAACACGCGGGAGATGGCCGCGAGCGTGTCGGCGGAGAAGCGTCGGTCGGCCTTCTCCGCCAGCGTGCCGTCCCCGGCCGCTGCCGCCCGGCGGGCCAGGGCGCAGCCGCCCTCGACCACGGCGGCCAGCTCACCGATGCGGAAGAGGATATGCTGGTTGCGAGTCAGGCGAGCCACCTGCGCAGCCGCCATCACTCCGGCCAGCGCCTCGGCCGCCAGAGCCATCGTCGCCGCGCCGACCTGCGGGGCGCGGCCGTGCAACCGGTTCATCTCCGCGGCCATCACGCGGTAGTAGTCGCCCTTGGTCTTGAGGTGGTGCTGCCAGCGGTCGCGCCCGATGGTCATCTCCATGATCTCCGACGTGCCCTCGTAGATCGTGGTGATCCGCACGTCGCGCTTGACCTTCTCGACCAGGTACGGACGGGTGTAGCCGTAGCCGCCGTGGGCCTGGATCGCCGCCTCAGCCGCTGCGTTGCCGGCCTCGGTGGCCAGGTACTTGGCGATGGCGCCCTCCGTGTTGAGCGCTCCGTCCTCTCCCTCGCCCCGGTCGATGCGGGTGGCCGTCTCCTCGATGTGGGCGCGGGCGGCCTCCAGGCGCACCACGTGCGGGACGATCAGCTTGTGCGTGTACCCCTGCTTCTGCGACAGGGGGCTGCCACCCTGCACCCGGTTGACGGAGTAGGGGATCGCGCGGTCGAGAGCTGACCAGCCCCCGCCGAGGCCGAACGCGGCCACCATCACCCGGGTGTACCCGAACACCTGCTGAGCCTGGACGAGCCCTTGCCCCTCGACCCCTCCGACCAGGTTCTCCACCGGTACCTGCACGTCGTCGAGGAACAGCGCCGCGGTGTTGGACAGCCGGATGCCGTGCTTGTCCTCCGGAGGGGCGGACGAGAAGCCCTCGGTGCCCTTCTCCACCACGAACCAGGTGGGCCCGCCGTCGGTGAGGGCGAGGATGGTGGAGGCGTCGGCGATCGCCCCGTTGCTGATCCACTGCTTGCGGCCGTTGATCGTGTAGCCGGTGATGGTGCCGTCGTCGTCCCGGACGGGCACCGCCGTCGTGGTGAGTGCGCCGAGGTCGCTGCCGGCCTCCGGCTCGGTGGCGCCGTAGGCGAAGAGGATGCCCTCCTCCGCGATGCGGCCCAGCCAGCGTTGCTTCTGCTCCTCGGTCGCACCGACCAGCACCGGGTCGCTGCCCAGGAAGGTGGCGAGCACCGAGGTCGCCAGCCCGATGTCGATGCGGCCGAGCCGTTCGCAGACCCGGTACACGTCGAAGGCACCGCCGCCCATGCCGCCATACGCCTCGGGCAGGAACACCAGCTGGACGCCGAGGTCCTCGCTCTGCATGGCGCGCACCAGGTCCTCGGGGCACACGTCCTCGTGGTCCAGCTCGAGCATCTTGTCGTCGTCCAGCTGGGCCCCGACGAAGTCGCTGAGCGACTCGAGCATGAGGTTGAGGGTCTCCAGGTCCAGGCCCTCACCCCCGAGGTGGCCGCTCGGCTCCGTGGTCGCAGTCATTCGGGGTCCTCCTCGCTGCCGGCAGGTCAGGGGGTCGTGGGTTGGGTCTGGATCGACCGGAGCAGCAGCTCGGAGATGTCGGTCACCTCGACCGGTCGAGCGCTGCCGTTGCGCTTCTCGTTGATGCTGGTGGTGCCGTCGCTGAGCATGACGATGCAGAACGGGCAGGCCGCCGCGACGACGTCCGGCTCGAGCTCGAGGGCCTCTGCCGACCGGTTCTCGTTGACCCGGGTGCCGAGGTTCTCCTCCATCCACATCCGCGCCCCGCCCGCCCCGCAGCAGAACGAGCGCTCCGCGTTGCGCGGCATCTCCTTGAACTCGGTGCCGGGGAGGGCGCCCAGGATCTCTCGCGGCGGGGTGAAGACCCGGTTGTGCCGACCGAGGTAGCAGGGATCGTGATACGTGATGGTGGAATCGAGTGCCGTCACAGGGGTGAGCCTGCCTGCCGAGACGAGCTCGGACAAGAGCTGGGTGTGGTGGACGACCTGGTAGTGCCCGCCCAGCTGGGGGTACTCGTTGGCCAGCGTGTTGAAGCAGTGCGCGCAGGTGGCGACGATCTTCCTGGCGCCGGCCTCGTTGAGCACCTCGACGTTCTGCTGGCCCAGCATCTGGAACAGGAACTCGTTGCCGAGTCGCCGGGCCGGGTCACCGGTGCAGGTCTCGCCGTCGCCGAGCACCATGAACGACACGCCCGCCTCGTGCAGCAGGGTCGCCACCGCCTTGGTGGTGCGCTTGGCCTTGTCGTCCACCGCGCCCGCGCAGCCGACCCAGAACAGGTACTCCACGTCGTCGGGGATGCGCTGCGAGCCGTCGTCGCCGAGCACGCGGACGTCGAAGGGCAGGTCCTTCATCCAGGACGTGCGGGACGCGCCGCCGCTGCCCCACGGGTCGCCGGCGTGCTCGAGGTTGCGCAGCATCACGCCGGCCTCGCTCGGGAACTCCGACTCGATCAGCACCTGGTAGCGGCGCATGCCCAGGATGTGGTCGACGTGCTCGATGTCGACCGGGCACTGCTGCACGCAGGCACCGCAGGTGGTGCAGGACCAGAGCACGTCCGGGTCGATGACCCCGCCCACCGCGCCGTCGCCGTGGTGGGCGTACCCGTTCTCGTTCGTCCCGACCAGAGGACGCTGTGCCTCGGCCTTCTGCTCGTCGGTGAGTGCCTCGCGCTTCTCGTCGCTGCCGGCCAGCAGGTACGGCCCCTTGGCGAAGGCGTGGTCGCGCAGGCCCATGATGAGCAGCTTCGGCGACAGCGGCTTGTCGGTGTTCCAGGCCGGGCACTGGGACTGGCATCGGCCGCACTCGGTGCAGGCCATGAAGTCGAGCATGCCCTTCCAGGTGAAGTCCTCGACCTTGCCGACGCCGAGCGCCGCATCCTCGTCCAGCTCGTCGATGTTCTCGAAGTCGACGTCCTTGCCGCCGATACGGATCGGCTCCAGCGCACCGAGGGCGATCGGCTGGCGCTTGAACGCGACGTTCGGCTCGCTGGTGAATATGTGCAGGTGCTTGGAGTAGACGACGATGATCAGGAAGCCGAGCAGCACGCCCACGGCCAGCAGCACGAAGACGTGCTCCAGCACCTCGTTGGTCTGCTCCCCGAGCGGCTCGAGCAGACCGGCGACCCACTCCGAGGCGAACGCGCCGCCGTCCATGAAGGGGAACACCCCGAGGTTGTACTGGGCGCCGCGGTAGAGCAGCAGGCTCACCAGCACCATCGTGATCATGAACAGGACCAGCCACGCCGTGCTCAGGTGAGAGCCGAAGAAGCGCGAGCGCCGGCCCTCCCGCTTGGGGCTGCTGACCAGCCGGATGATCGCAAAGGTGACGATGCCGATGAGCACCCCGACCACGGCGAGGTCCTCGATGAACCCGAGCCACGGCTGCGTGCCGATGAGCGGGATGTGGAAGTCCTGGTCGAAGATCGCGCCGAAGCCTTCGATGACGGTGGGCAGCAGCAGGAGGAAGCCCCAGAAGGTGAGGAAGTGGGCGACACCCGGGACGGTCCACTGGAGCAGCCGAGCCTGGCCGAAGACCTCCCTGACCACCGACCTGGCCGCGGCTGCGTGGTCGGCCGTGCGATCAGGCCCGACGGCCTGCCCGGTCATGGCGAGCCGGTACAGGTACCAGAGCCGGTTGCCGGCGATGGCGAACGCCGCGACGATGAGCAGGACCCCGATTATCGTCCTGGCAAGCACCTAGGACCTCTCCTTCCTGTGCCCGCGGCGCTGCGCCGAGGGCGTCGGGCGAGTCAGCGCTTCTCGAGCTCGTCGGCCAGCGCCGGGAGCACCGTGTGCACGTCGCCGACCACCCCGAAGTCGGCGATCTCGAAGATCGGCGCCTTGGGGTCCTTGTTGACGGCCACGATCGTCTTGCTGCCCTGCATGCCGGCGCGGTGCTGGATCGCGCCGGAGATGCCGCCGGCGAGGTAGAGCTGCGGTGCGACTGTCTTGCCCGTCTGGCCGACCTGGAACTCGTGGCCGTACCAGCCCATGTCGGTCGCGGCCCGGGACGCCGCCACCGCGGCGCCGAGCGCGTCGGCGACCCGCTCCACGACGGCGAAGGCATCCGCCGAGCCCATGCCCCGGCCGCCGGCGACCACGATGGCGGCGTCGGTCAGGTCGGGCCGGCCGCTGCTCTGCTTGGCCGTGGTCCCGGTGACTCGCGCCGAGCGGGCCAGGTCGCTGAAGGTCACCGCTACCGGCTCGACGGCCGGCTGGGCGGGTACGGCCTGCGGCGTGACCGAGTTGGGCCGCACCGTGATGACCGGTGGGCCGGCGACGACAGAGCTGTCGGCCAGCCACTGGCCGCTGAACACCGACTGGGTGACGACCGGGCCATCCGGGCCGGGCTGGATGTCGGTGGCGTCGGTGACGATGCCACTGTCCAGCGCCACCGCGGCACGACCGGCGATCTCCTTGCCGTCGGCGCTGGAGGTGACCAGCACGGCCGCCGGCTGCACCTGACGCGCCACCTCGGTGAGCGCCTCGGCATGCGGGACGACCAGGAAGTCGGACAGCTCAGGGGAGTCGACCACGTAGACGGTGCCCGCGCCGTACTCGCCCAGCGTCGCGACGGTGGCGTCGTCGGCGGGGCCGAGCACCAGGGCGACCGGGTCGCCGATGCGACGGGCCAGGGTGAGCATCTCGAGCGTGGGCTTGCGGACGGTGCCGCCGGAGCGCTCGACGAGGACCAGGACTGGGGGCACGGCGGGGTTCCCTTCGGGTGGGGCGGTCACACGAACCGGGCGGCGGTGAGGAACTCGACGATCTTGGCTGCGCCGTCGCCCTCGTCGACCACGACGGTGCCGGCCTGGCGCGGCGGGCGGGGCGAGGCGGACCGGGTGACCGACTTGGCAGCGCCGGTGCCGACAGCCGCGGCGTCCACACCCAGGTCGGCGAGCGTCAGCGTCTGCACCGGCTTCTTCTTGCCGGCCATGATCCCCTTGAAGGAGGGGTAGCGAGCCTCACCGGTCTGGTCCGTGACGGAGACGAGCGCCGGCAGCGCGGCCTCCACATCCTGCGACCCGGTGTCGGAGTCGCGGCGGATGCGCACGGTCGTGCCGTCGACGGCCAGGGTTGCGGCCCAGGTGACCTGTGGGACACCCAGCCGGGCCGCCACCATCGCCGGCACCACGGACATCTCCGCGTCGGTGGAGGCCATGCCGGTGAGCACGAGGTCGAACCCGACGTGGCGCAGCGCCGACGCGAGCACCAGCGAGGTGGCCATCGCGTCGGAGCCGTGCAGGGCGTCGTCCAGGACGTGCACGCCGCTCGTGCCGCCCATCGACAGTGCCTTGCGCAACCCCTCCACGGCCTTCGCCGGGCCCATCGTCAGGTAGACGATGTCGGCCTGCAGCCCCTTCTCGGTCAGCTGCAGCGCCTGCTCGACGGCGTACTCGTCGAGCTCGGACAGCCGGCCCTCGACACCCGCACGGTCGAGCGTGAGGTCCTCGGCATAGCTCCAGCTGGCTGTCGGCTCGGGGACGTACTTCACCAGCACGACGATCTTCATCTGTGCTCTGCCCTCCGGTCGGGGTACGGGTACCGCTGAACCTAGGTGACGGGAGGCGTCGGTCGGGTGCATAAGGGTCCCCGTCGCCCGGGACCTTCGCCCCCTACTCACCAGTACGGCCTATCCTCGCAGCGCCGAGCGGGGAAGGACAGGATGAGCACAACGTCGACAGGGCAGCCGGCGGTGGCGCTTCTCACGTCGTCGTGGGACGCGCTGACCGCGGCCCAGGCTCGGCTGCACGACGTCCGGGAGAAGGAGCACCGCAACGCCGACGGCGGCGATGCCGGCCACCAGTGGGACGCAGGCCTCGTGCGCCGGCACGCGGTCAACTATGCAGTGGCCGTGGCCGCCGCCCGTGAGGTGGCCCTGGACGGCCCGCTGCTCGACGTCGGCGCGGGGGCGGGCGCCTTCTCGGTCTGGGCGGCGCACGCTCTCGGCCGCGACCTGGTGCTCGTGGACCGCGACAGCGGCCATCGCGAGCTGGCGGCCCGTGCCTTCCCGCACGCCGCCGTGCACGCCGAGGTGGGTGAGGTGGCACCGGCTCCCGTGGTGCTGTCCATGGAGGTCGTCGAGCACGTCGACCCCGCCGACCACCTCGCCTTCGTGCGCGGCCTCGCCGGTGCGGTGCGTCCAGGAGGGCTGCTGGCCATGTCGACCCCGGACGAGTCGGGGTACTGGCGGGGCTGGTCCGGCTACCCGCCGCACGTGGGCACGCTCGACGCGACCCGGCTGGCGGTGCTGCTCGGCCGTGCCCTGGACGGCTGGCAGGTGCAGGTGCTGCGGGTCGGGGGACCCGGATTCGACCTGTCGCGGGTCGGGCGGTTCGGCGTGCCCCTGGCCAACCGAGTGTGGAACGCCCTCGACGGCACCCTCCCGCGGCTCACCGCCGAGGTCTCGCACGCGGTGAGCCGGGTCGGGCGGCACCGAGGTGCCCCGCTACCACCCGACCCGGGTCGGTTCACCGTCCAACCCGCCGGACAGGGCGAGGGCACCGGTCTGGTCGCCGTCGCCCGTCGGCCGGCCTGACCGCGACGACTCCGCCGCGGCCGGTCGCTGCCGCCGGCCTCAGCGGTGGAAGCCCGGGTGGTAGGGGAACGGCTTGGTGTCGTGCACGACCGCGACCCGGCCGGGGTGGGCGTAGGCGAGCAGGGGAGCGGCCTGCAGCCGCCGAGCCTCGTCGTCTTCGTCGGAGGTGGCCCGGTCGGCCTGGACCGGCTCGACCATGGCCCGGCTGCTGACATGGGCGGCCACCACGCGGCCCACGAGCAGGGCGTTGCCGTCCAGGTCGTCCACCACCCGGGTGAGCCGGCACTCCAGGTGGGCCCGGCAGCCACCCACCAGCACCCCGTCCACCGTGGTGGCCGGGGTGAGGCTGAGCAGCTCGAGCGTCGGCTTGGCACCTCGTAGGTCGCGCGGCCCGGCGGCCAGGCTCACCGCCACGACCTGGTCGGGACCGGGGTAGCCGACGGTGAACTGCTCGGTGGCCAGCACGTTGCGGTAGGTGGAGTGGTCCGGGCTGCAGACGAACCCGAACAGGTTGGTCCACGACAGTGGCATGGCCAGGTGCTTCGGCGCGACGTCGGGGTCGCCGTCGGGGCCGATGGTGCCGACGAGCACCAACGTCGAGACGGTGTGGAAGGACTCGAAGGGTGCCCCGGGCACCGGCGGCGTCAGGTAGCGGCTGGGCTCGGTGGCAGCGCTCACGGCGACCCTGTCTGCACGCTCCCGACCGTATCCGGACCGGCTGCCCTGGCGGGGTCACGACGGGCCCGCGTGTCGGGGACGTCCCCGGGTACCGGCAGGTCGGCGATCAGCCGGTCCAGCCAGCCGGTCCACCCCTTGTAGCCGGCGTGGGCGGGGCTCACGCCGGCGAGCGCGGTACGCAGGTCGTGGGCCCGGACGGGGTCGGCGACGACCTCGCCCAGTGGTGCAGTGGTGGTGCGGATGGTGAACACGATCGCGTCGGTGCCCGGAAGCCGGCGCAGCGTCTGGCGCTCGACCCGGAAGGTCAGCCCGTGCACGCCGGGGTACCCGCCGTCGGCGGCCTCGGCCCGGGAGTGCTCGCCGGGCAGCTGGCACAGCTCGGCGGAGGGCAGCACCGACCAGTTCAAGCGCCACACCGGACGCTGCTCGGTGAGCCGGTCCAACGACGCGTCGACCGGTCCGGTGATGGCCTCGTAGCCGGGCACCGGGTCGTGGACGGCCGCCAGCGTCAGCCCCAGCTTCTGCCGAGGAGCCCAGCGAGAGGGGAAGCACACCGAGGCCGCGGTCAGCACCCACGCGCCGTCCCGCCGGGTGAGCACGCACAGGTCCTCCTGCACCAGCCGCCCGGCCGCGTCGATGGGGTGCAGGTCGGGGCTCGGAGTGCGGGGGAGGTCGGGGTGATGGGCGGCCAGCCACGCCACGACGGCATCCAGGGTGCGCGCGGCCGCCTCGTCCCCGGCGGGCAGGTGCACCACGAGGTCCTCGTGACGCTCGGACAGCAGCGCGGCCTTGAGCGCCAGCTCGTCCGCACGGCGCTCGTCGACCTCGAGCCACCGGGCCAGGTCGAGCCGGCGCAGCCCGAGGGTCATCCGGTGCGGTCGCCCATCCACGGGCCAGTACGGCAGGCTGGTCACGACCGCAGGTTCGTCCGGCTGCGGCCCGCGGTCAAACCTCGGCGCCTGCCCGTCCAGCGGATACGGTGACGGGGTGGCGCACCCGGAGGGCCCGTCCCGGCGCGAGCTCGACCTCGAGCGGTACGAGGTGACCACCGACCGCCTGCTCACCGTGCCCAACATCATCTCGTTCGCGCGGCTCGCGCTCGTGCCCGTCTTCGTCTGGCTGCTGCTCGTGCCCCGCCAGCCGTGGTCGGACCTGCTGGCCCTGGCCGTGCTCGCGCTGTCGGCCTTCACCGACTGGCTCGACGGATACCTGGCCCGGCGGTGGAACCAGATCAGCCGGGTAGGACAGCTGCTCGACCCGGTCGCAGACCGCCTCTACATCGTGGCCACGGTGGTCGCGTTCGTGATCCGCGACATCATCCCGTGGTGGTTCGCGGCGGCGATCGTGCTGCGCGACCTGGTACTCGCGCTGTTGATCCCGGTGCTGCGGCACTACGACCTGCCCCCGCTGCCGGTGCACTTCCTCGGCAAGGCCGCCACCTTCAACCTGCTCTACGCCTTCCCGCTGCTGCTGCTGGGCCAGCTGCCCGGGCCGTTGGGCACGGTGGCGCTGGTGTTCGGCTGGGCATTCGGCATCTGGGGGGCGGGGCTGTACTGGGTCGCGGCCGGGCTGTACCTGGAGGAGGCCCGCCGGCTGATCGGGCTGCGCCGCCGGCGGGAGGCATCGCGGTGATCCCCGCGGTGGTGATGGCCGGAGGTGAGGGGACCCGGCTGCGGCCGCTCACCACCAGCCTCCCGAAGCCGCTGCTGCCGGTGCTCAACCGGCCCGTGATCGAGCACGTGCTGCGGCTGCTCGCCCGGCACGGCAGCACCGAGGCCATCATCACCGTCCAGTTCCTCGCCTCGCTGGTGCGCTCGCACACCGGGGACGGCTCCGACCTCGGGCTGCGGCTGACCTACGTCACCGAGGACGTGCCGCTGGGCACCGCAGGCAGCGTCAAGAACGCCGAGCACGAGATCGGCCCGGGCTCGTTCCTGGTGATCTCCGGGGACGCGATCACCGACCTCGACCTGACCGCCCTGGTCGCCCACCATCGCGCCACCGGGTCCGAGGTCACCATCTGCCTGTCCCGCACCGGCAACCCGGTCGAGTTCGGCGGGGTGGTGCTGGACGAGGACGAACGGGTCGTGCGGCTGGTGGAGAAGCCCGGCTGGGGCCAGGTCGTCTCCGACCTGGTCAACACCGGCATCTACGTGATGGAGTCCACGGTGCTCGCCCGCCTGCCGGCCCGCACCCAGCTGGACTGGTCAGCCGACGTGCTGCCCGACCTGCTGACCTCGGGCGCCAGGGTGACCGGCTACGTCAGCGACGACTACTGGGAGGACGTCGGGACGCTGGAGCGCTACCGCTCGGTGCACGCGGACGCGCTGTCGGGGCGGGTACGCATCGACGTCCCCGGCTTCGAGGTGTCACCGGGCATCTGGGTCTCCGACGGAGTGGAGCTCTCGCCCGAGGCCACCGTGCAGGGACCGGTGCTGCTCGGCCGCAACGTCAAGATCGAGGCCGGGGCCGTCGTACGCGGTCCCCTCACCCTGGGCGACAACGTGATCGTGCGCGCCGGGTCGGTGCTGCAGCGCTCGGTCGTGCACGACAACGTGTACGTCGGCGGCCAGTCGGCACTGCACGGGGCCATCGTCGGCCGGGGGGTGGACCTCATGCGCGCCGTCCGCCTCGACGACGGGGTGGTGGTGGGCAACGACTGCGTCATCGAGGAGGAGGCCGTGCTCGGCCCCGACGTCCGGGTGTTCCCGGCCAAGACCGTCGAGGCCGGTGCCGTGCTGCGGCAGAGCGTGATCTGGGAGTCGCGTGGCCGGCGGTCGCTGTTCTCCCGGCAGGGCGTCAGCGGCATCCTCAACGTGGAGGTCACCCCCGAGCTGGCCGTGCGGCTCGCCAGCGCGTTCGCCACCACCCTGCGCAAGGGCGCCGTCGTCGTCGTCGCCCGCGACCAGTCCCGCGGTGCCCGCTCGCTCAAACGCGCTCTTACCGCCGCCCTCACCGCTGGGGCGCTCGACGTGCACGACCTCGAGCACAGCCCGTTGCCGGTCGCGCGCTACATGACCGCACACACCGGCGACGCCGGCATGGTGGTGCGTACCACGCCGGGGGAGCCCGAGAGCATCGACATCGTGCTGCTCGACGCTGCCGGGGTGGACATCGACGAGGCGACCCGCCGCACCGTCGACCGGGTGTACCTGCGGGAGGAGTACCGGCGGGCCTTCCCCGGTGAGATCGGCGAGCTGTCGTTCTCGCCGCGCAGCCTGTCCAGCTACGTCGAGCACGTCGTCCGCTGCGTCGACCTCGGCGGCGTGCGCGACGCGCGGGTCCGGGTGGTCGTGGACGCCGGGCACGGATCGGCCGGCCTGGTGCTGCCCGGCCTGCTCGGTGCCCTCGGTGCCGACGCGTTCGTGGTGAACACCGGACTGGACGAGTCACGGCCTGCCGACACCACCGAGGAGACCACGCTCGCGCTGGACCGGCTGGCCGAGCTGGTCCGGTCGTCGAGGGCCGCGTTCGGGGTGCGGTTCGACCGGGTGGGCGAGCGGCTGCGCCTGGTCGACGACCGCGGCCAGGTCGTCGACGACGACCGCGCCCTGCTGCTGCTGGTCGACCTCGTGTCTGCCGAGGCGGGGCACGGTGCGGTGGCGTTGCCGGTGACCTCGACCCGGGTGGCCGAGCAGGTGGCGGCCTTCCACGGGGTCCAGCTGCGCTGGACCGGGGTAGGCGCGGACGCGCTGGCCAGGCTGCCTGCGGCCGACGACCTGCTGCTCGCCGGTGACGGGGCGGGCCGGTTCGTCATCCCTGCGGTGGCCCCGACACCCGACGGCCTGGCCGCCTTCGCGCGGCTCGTCGGGCTGGTGGCCCGCACCCGGCTCACGCTGGGGGAGATCGACGACCGGATCCCGCGCAGCGCGGTCGTGCGAGCGGACGTACGCACCCCGTGGGCCGCCAAGGGAGTGGTGATGCGCGAGGTGGCCGCCGTGGCCCGGCAGCGCCACGGTGCCAGCACCGACCACACAGAGGGGATCAAGGTGATCCACGACGACGGCTCCTGGTGCCTGGTCGTGCCCGACCCGTCCGAGGCGCTGGTGCGCCTGTGGGCCGAGGGCGAGTCGCTCGAGGACTCCCGGGCGATGCTGTCGACCTGGACCGATGTGGTGGTCCGCGCCACCCGGTGAGGTGGGACGATACGGCGGTGACGCAGTCGCCGGCCCCGCCGCGACGCGACCCGGCGTTGTCACTGCTGGACCGCATCGCCGTCGAGGCGCTCAGCCCGTCCTACCGGCAGGCCCACGAGCAACGGCGCCGGGGACCGGGGGAGCCGGGGGAGCATCGGGGGCCCAGCGGCCGGCCGCACGGCCCTGCGCTCACCGCCCTGGTCGTGGCCCTCGTCGGGGTGCTGGTGGGGGTGCTGGTGGTGGCCAGCAGGGCGCAGTCGGTCCAGGTGGCCTCGGAGCGGGACCGACTGGTGGCGCTGGCCGCCGAACGGCGGGACCGGGTGGCTGAGCTCTCCGCCGCGGTCGTGGCGCTCGACGACGAGGTCGCCCGGCTGAGCGCGTCGGTACTGGCCTCCGAGCAGGTCGGGACCGCCGAGGCCGAGCGGGCCGGCGCGCTGGGGCTGGCCGCCGGGGTCACGGCGGTGAGCGGGCCCGGTGCCCGGGTCGTGGTCCAGGACGCAGCCGACCTCGGCAGCCCCGGCGCGGGGGACGTCGGACGCGTCCTGGACGTCGACCTGCAGCAGGTGGTGAACGGGCTCTGGCAGGCCGGCGCGGAGGCGGTGGCGATCAACGGCGAGCGTGTCGGGGCCCTCACGGCCATTCGCTCGGCCGAGGACGTGGTGCTCGTCAACTACGTCCCGGTGGTCCCTCCGTACGACGTCCAGGCCATCGGCGACCCCCGCACGCTGCCGACCGAGTTCCTCCGCTCGGACGGCGGAGCCTGGCTGCAGGCCGTTCAGGTCTCGGCCGGGCTGCGCTTCAGCATCGACAGCGTCACCGACGACATGCTGCTGGCCGCCGCGCCGGTCGGGACGCTGCGGTACGCCACGCCGGTCCCTGCCGCGGCGACGGGCACCGGCTCTGAGGAGGGGGCGCCGTGATCCCTGTGCTCGGCCTGGTTGCGGGCATCGTGCTCGGCATCGTCCTGGACGTGACGGTGCCGAGCTCGGTGCAGCCGTACCTGCCCATCGCCGTGGTGGCGGCCATGGACGCGCTGCTCGGGGCGCTGCGTGCGACCCTGGAAGGTGTGTTCGACGACCGCGTCTTCGTCGTCTCCTTCGTCTCGAACGTGCTGCTGGCGATGCTCATCGTCTTCGTGGGCGACCTGCTCGGCGTCGGCACCCAGCTCACCACCGCCGTCGTCGTCGTCCTCGGCATCCGCATCTTCACCAACGCGGCGTCGATCCGTCGGCTGCTGCTGGGGGCCTGAGTGCCCACGCCCGCGACCACCGACGAGGCACGCGCGCGGCTGAGGCGGGCGCTGAGCCTGCGTCGAGGGCCGGGCCAGGTCGGCGCCGCGGTGCTGCTCGGCCTGCTCGGCTTCGCGGTGGCGATCCAGCTGACCGACGCCACCGACGTGCTGTCCCGGGCGTCGCGGGCCGACCTCGTGCAGATCCTGGGGGGGCTGGACACCCGCACCGACCAGCTCGAGGCCGAGCTCAGGCGGCTGGAGCAGACCCGCAGTGAGCTGCAGGCCGGGGCCGGCGACAGCGAGGCCGCCCTCGCCGAGGCCCGGGCCCGGCTGGACACGTTCGGCATCCTCGCCGGCACGGAAGCCGCCGAGGGACCCGGCGTGAGCGTGCGGGTGGCCGACCCGCAGGGCAGCGTGCGGGCGGTCGCGGTGCTGGGCGCCGTCCAGGAGCTGCGCGACGCCGGGGCGGAGGCCATCCAGATCAGAGGCGGCCCCGACCGCGTCGTCCGAGTGGTCGCCAGCACCCCGTTCGCCGACCTGCCCTCCGGCGGGGTGTCGGTCGGCGACGTGGCACTGTCCCCGCCGTACCTGCTCGAGGCCATCGGCGATCCCGACACGCTGCAGACCGCCCTGGGGATCCCCGGCGGCGCGGTCGCCAGCATCACCGCCGGCGGTGGCGCCGTCGACGTCCGGCAGGCCGACCGCCTGCTGGTGGACGCGTTGCACGAGCTCACCGAGCCCACCTACGCTCGCCCGGCCCCACCGGCCGACGGCGGCTGACCCCGACGACGACAGGAGATCGCCCGGATGGTTCCCGACGACCTGCGCTACACGGCCGAGCACGAGTGGGTGCGCCGCACCGAGCCCGGGACGGTGCGGGTGGGCATCACCGCCTTCGCCGCCGAGCAGCTCGGCGACGTGGTCTACGTCGACCTCCCCGAGGCCGGCACCGAGGTGGCAGCCCAGCAGACGTTCGGCGAGGTGGAGTCGACCAAGAGCGTCAGCGACCTCTACGCGCCGCTGGCGGGTCGTGTGGTCGCCCGGAACGAGGCGCTGGCCGACACCCCCGAGCTGGTGAACAGCGACCCGTACGGCGAGGGCTGGATGGTCGAGATCGCGATGGCCGACGAGGCATCGGTGGAGTCGCTGCTGGACGCCGAGGCCTACCGCGCCGCCATCTCCTGACGCCTCCCGGCCCGGCGTGCCGGTGCTGCTTGACCGGCTTCGGGCCCGGCTTCTAGGTTGAGTCTCACCCTCATGTGGGGGTCGAGACTGTTCGTCGGCTGCGCCGCGGGAGCGGTGAAGGAGGCCTTGTGACCACGTGCCCGCAGTGCGGCCGTGACGTCCCCGCCGACCTGGCGGGAGGAGCCCGGTTCTGCCCGTATTGCGGAGGTCGGCTCGGCCGCGGGACGGGGGAGCCGGCCGACGCCACCACCACGTTCGCCCTCCCGTCGGCCGTCGTCGAGCCGACGGCGACGGCCGAGGAGGCAGAGACTCCACTGCGCGCACTGGACGAGGAGTCCAGGGCGGCTGTGGACGCGCTCCCCGGCGGGTCGGCCATGCTCGTGGTGCTGCGGGGACCGAACGCGGGGTCTCGCTTCCTGCTGGACGCCGACCTGGTCACCGCCGGACGGCACCCCGACTCCGAGGTCTTCCTCGACGACGTGACGGTGTCGCGCCGGCACGCGGAGTTCCGCCGCAACCCGGACGGTTACGCGGTGCGCGACGTGGGCAGCCTCAACGGCACCTACGTCAACCGGGACCGTGTCGACGAGGTGACCCTCTCCAACGGCGACGAGGTGCAGGTGGGCAAGTTCCGGCTGGTCTACTACGTCTCCGCGGCCGACCTGGGCCACCACCTGGACCCGTCGCGGTAGAGGCCCGGGGTCCGATGTCGATGAGGTCGGCGGCCGGCGCCGCGACGCCGTCCCGGTCGTCGACCATGTCGATCGGACAAGTGCTCGAGGCGCTGAGGGAGGACTTCCCGGACGTCAGCATCTCCAAGATCCGCTTCCTGGAGGCCGAGGGCCTGGTCGAGCCCGAGCGGGCCCCGTCGGGCTACCGGCGGTTCACCCCCCACGACGTGGAGCGGCTGCGCTACGTCCTCGCGGCCCAGCGCGACCACTACCTGCCGCTGCGGGTGATCCGCGAACACCTCGACGCGCTCGACCGCGGACTGGAGCCGGCAGCGCCGCTGGGCCGTCCCGGTGTCCCGCGAGCGGTGGGCCAGGCCGGCGGCCCCGACGTGGCCGACCTCGCCCTGCAGAGCGAGGTGCTGCTCACCCGCACCGAGCTGGTCGAGGCTGCCGGCGCCGACGAGGCGCTGCTGGCCGCGCTGGAGGGCCACGGGCTGGTGCAGGCACGCCGCGGTGGCCACTACGACGCCGACGCGCTGGCCGTCCTGCGGGTGTGCGTCGAGCTGGCGTCGTTCGGGCTGGAGCCTCGGCACCTGCGTCCGTTCCGTACCGCGGCCGACCGCGAGGTCGGTCTGGTGGAGCAGGTGGTCGGGCCGCTGCTGCGGCTGCGCACGCCCGACGGCCCGTCCCGAGCGGAGGAGGCCGCTCGGGAGATCGCCGCCCTGTCGGTGCGGCTGCACACTGCTCTGGTGCGGGCCGGGGTGTCCGGGGTGCTGCGGCGCTAAGGTGACAGCGTGCGCCGTCTGGAGGTCGTCGGGGTCCGGGTGGAGATGCCGTCCAACCAGCCGATCGTGCTGCTGCGCGAGGCCGAGGGGGAGCGCTACCTACCGATCTGGATCGGGGCCCCGGAGGCCTCGGCGATCGCGATGGCGCAGCAGGGGGTGACCCCGGCCCGTCCGATGACCCACGACCTGCTGCGCGACGTCATCGCGGGCCTCGGCGCCCGCCTGGTCGAGGTGCACATCACCGATCTCGCCGACGGGGTCTTCTACGCCCTGCTCGTGTTCGACTCAGGCGCGCAGATCAGCGCCCGGCCCTCCGACGGCATCGCCCTGGCGTTGCGGACCGGCGCCGCGGTGCTCGGGACCGAGGAGGTGCTGGACGAGGCCGGACTGGCCATCCCCACCGAGGACGAGGCGGAGGTGGAGAAGTTCCGCGAGTTCCTCGACCAGGTGTCGCCGGAGGACTTCGAGCAGGGCGAGCCCACGACCTGAGTCTCGACCTGAGGTCGAGGGTGGCGTGTTGCGTTGACGCACCCGGCATCCGTCCCTACCGTCGCTGCCACGACGTGGATGTAGTTCCACGCGTGTGACGAGGATCGAGGGACTTCGATGGCGGACGGGCACGGTCTGGGTGGGCACGGTCTCGAGCAGTCGTCGACGGCGGCGGCGCGGGCGGCACAGGGCCTGCTGTTCGACGACCCGGTCGGCCCGGTCGCCGAGGACGTCGGCTACCGCGGTCCGGTGGCCTGCCGGGCAGCAGGGATCACCTACCGCCAGCTCGACTACTGGGCTCGCACCGGGCTGGTCGAGCCCACGATCCGCCCGGCGTCGGGCTCCGGCAGCCAGCGGCTGTACTCGTTCCGCGACATCCTCGTCCTGAAGATCGTGAAGCGGTTGCTCGACACCGGGGTCTCGCTGCACCAGATCCGAACCGCAGTGACCCACCTGCGTGAGCGCGGCGTGGACGACCTGGCCGGCGTGACACTCATGAGCGACGGTGCCAGCGTGTACGAGTGCACCTCGCCCGACGAGGTCATCGACCTGGTGCAGGGTGGCCAGGGCGTGTTCGGCATCGCGGTCGGTCGGGTCTGGCGGGAGGTGGAGGCCGAGCTCGTCCTGCTGCCGGCCGAGAACCGCGACGGTGCCTCGGCGGCCGAGGCGGCGGCAGCGGCCGTGCCGGGAGACGAGCTCGCGGCGCGCCGGCACCGGCGGGTCGAGGCCGGGTAGCCTCTCCCACGAGGTCGTCGACGCCGGGCGGGAGAGCGTCCACGACGGGCCGCCGAAGGGGCAACCTCCCCGGAACCTCTCAGGCACCCAGGACCGCCCGGTGAAGACCTCGCTGGAGCCCATCGGTGACAGTCGGGGACGCCCTACCCGGGCGTGCCCGCTCGACGCCGAGGTGCCCACCATGACCGACAGCCCCGTTCCCACCGCGGATGCTCCCGCGCCCTTCGTCGCCCGGCACGTCGGCCCGCGCGAGGCCGAGCTGGAGCACATGCTCGGCGTGGTCGGCTACCCGTCCTTGGACGCCCTCACGCAGGCGGCAGTACCGGCCGCCATCCGGCTGCCCGGGTCCCTCGACCTGCCGGCGGCCACTGACGAGCGTGCCGTGCTCGAGCAGCTGGCGGCGATCGCGCGCCGCAACCGGCCGATGGTGTCGATGATCGGGCTCGGCTACCACGACACGATCACCCCACCGGTGGTGGTGCGCCGGCTGCTGGAGAGCCCCGGCTGGTACACCGCCTACACCCCGTACCAGCCCGAGATCTCCCAAGGCCGGCTCGAGGCGCTGCTGAACTTCCAGACGATGGTGGAGGACCTGACGGCGCTGCCCATCGCGAACGCCAGCCTGCTGGACGAGGCGACCGCGGTCGCCGAGGCGGTCACCCTGATGCGCCGCGCGGCCAAGCCGGCTGCGTCCAGCTCGTCCCGGGTGCTCGTCGACGCCGACCTGCTGCCGCAGAGCCTGGCCGTGCTGGCGACCCGCGCCGAGCCGCTGGGCATCGAGGTGGTGGAGGTCGACGTCGACCAGCCGTTGCCGGCGGGGCCCTTCTTCGGTCTGGTGCTGCAGTACCCCGGCGCGTCCGGGGCGGTGCGCGACCATGCGCAGGTCGTCGCCGCCGCCCACGAGCGCGGCGCTCAGGTCACCGTGGCCGCAGACCTGCTGGCACTGACCCTGCTGCGCCCGCCGGGCGAGATCGGGGCGGACGTGGCCGTGGGCAGCAGCCAGCGTTTCGGCGTGCCGATGGCCTGGGGCGGCCCACATGCCGCCTACATGGCCGTACGCGCCGGTCTGGAGCGCCAGCTGCCCGGTCGGCTCGTCGGCGTGTCCGTGGACGCCGACGGGGCGCCGGCCTACCGACTTGCGCTGCAGACCCGCGAGCAGCACATCCGCCGAGACAAGGCAACCAGCAACATCTGCACCGCGCAGGTGCTGCTGGCCGTGGTCGCGTCCATGTTCGCGGTCTGGCACGGCCCGGACGGCTTGACCGCGATCGCCCGCCGCGCCCACGAACACGCTCGCCGGCTCGCCGGGACGCTGCAGGCGTCGGGGGTGCAGGTCGTGCACGACTGCTTCGTCGACACCGTGCTGCTGCACGTGCCCGGACGGGCGTGCACGGTCGTGGCGGCGGCCGACGCGGCGGGGATCAACCTGGGGCTGGTCGACGACGACCACGTCCGGGTCGCCTGCGACGAGGTGACCCGGGAGGAGCACGTCGAGGCGGTCCTCGCCGCCTTCGGGGTCGACCCGGCGACGGCACCGGTCCCGGTTCCGGCGCTGCCGGCGGCGCTGGTGCGAAGCACCCCGTTCCTCACCCACCCGGTGTTCCACCGGCACCGCTCCGAGACCGCACTGCTGCGCTACCTGCGCCGGCTGGCCGACTCGGACTACGCCCTGGACCGCGGGATGATCCCGCTCGGGTCCTGCACGATGAAGCTCAACGCCGCGGTCGAGATGGAGGCCGTCACCTGGCCCGAGATCGCGGGCCTGCACCCCTTCGCGCCCCCCGCGCAGACCCAGGGTTCCCTGCAGCTGGTCGAGGAGCTGGCCGGCTGGCTGGCCGAGGTCACCGGGTACGCGGCGGTGTCGCTGCAGCCCAACGCCGGCTCCCAGGGGGAGCTCGCCGGGCTGCTGGCGATCCGCGCCTACCACCGCTCCCGCGGGGAGGAGCATCGCGACGTGTGCCTCATCCCCCAGAGCGCCCACGGCACCAACGCCGCGTCGGCGGTCATGGCCGGGATGCGGGTGGCCGTCGTCGCCTCGGCCGAGGACGGGACCGTCGACCTGGACGACCTGCGCCGGCTGCTGGCCGAGCACAGCGGCCGGGTGGCAGCGGTGATGGTGACCTACCCATCGACCCACGGCGTGTACGAGGAGGGCATCTCGACCCTGTGCGACCTCGTGCACCAGGCGGGTGGGCAGGTGTACGTCGACGGGGCGAACCTGAACGCCCTGGTCGGGGTGGCCCGGCCGGGCGACTTCGGGGCCGACGTGAGCCACCTCAACCTGCACAAGACGTTCTGCATCCCGCACGGCGGCGGGGGGCCGGGGGTGGGTCCGGTCGGCGTGCGCGAGCACCTCGCGCCGTTCCTGCCGAACCACCCGCTGGCACCCGACGCCGGTCCGGCGACCGGGATCGGCCCGGTGTCGGCCGCCCCGTACGGGTCTGCGGGGGTCCTTCCCATCTCGTGGGCCTACCTCCGGCTGATGGGTCCGGACGGCCTTCGCCGGGCGACCCAGGTGGCGGTGCTGGCCGCCAACTACGTCGCCCGCCGGCTCCAGCCCGCCTTCCCGATCCTCTACACCGGGGCTGACGGCCTGGTCGCGCACGAGTGCATCGTCGACCTGCGGCCGATCACCAAGGCCACCGGCGTCACCGTCGACGACGTGGCCAAGCGCCTCGTCGACTACGGGTTCCACGCCCCGACCATGTCGTTCCCGGTGGCGGGGACACTGATGGTGGAGCCGACGGAGTCCGAGGACCTCGCCGAGCTGGACCGGTTCTGCGAGGCGATGCTGGCCATCCGCGCCGAGATCGACCAGGTCGCCGCAGGGCAGTGGCCGGCCGAGGACAACCCGCTGGTGCAGGCGCCGCACACGGCCGCGACGCTGGTGGGGGAGTGGACGCACCCCTACCCGAGGGAGCTGGCGGTGTTCCCGGCCGGCCCGGGCCAGGTGCGGGACAAGTACTGGCCGCCGGTGCGCCGGATCGACGGGGCGTTCGGCGACCGGAACCTGGTGTGCGCCTGCCCCGCGCCGGAGGCGTTCGTGCAGGCGTGAGGACCCCGTCGACGCCGGCCCGCCGACCCGCTCCGGCCGCGCGCACGACCCTGCGGCGCCGCGCGGCGCTGCCGTTGGCTCTGGCCGGGCTCACCATGCTCGGCCCCTTCACCATCGACACGCCGTTCCCCGGCTTCGCCGCGCTCCAGCACGACTTCGGCGTCGGCCCGACGGCCACCCAGCAGCTGGTGAGCGTGTACCTGCTGGCCTTCGCCGTGATGAGCCTCGTCCACGGGCCGCTGTCGGACGCCCTGGCCTCTGTCGGGTGCGCGCTGGCGCCCAGCATGGGCACGCTGCTGGTACGAGGGCGCCGCCGCCCAGCGGCTCATGAGTCGGGTGACGATGATCGTCGGGCTGGCCCCGGCCGTGGCGCCGATCGTGGGCGGCCTGCTGCTGGGCATGGGCTCGTGGCGGGTGATCTTCTGGTTCCCCGTCGTGCTCGCGGTCGGACTGGTCGCGGTCGTGCTGCTGGTGCTACCCGAGACGCACCCGGTCGAGCGACGTACGCCGCTGAGGCTGCGGCCGATGCTCGCCGACCTCGCGGCGGTGGCCAGGTCGCCGTCCTGGAACCGCCTCGCCCGGGCCGGCTCGTTCGTGTTCGCCGGCTACTTCGTCCACGTCGGCGCGGCGGCGATCGTCGTCGTCGACCTGCTCGGGCTGGGGACGGACCAGTTCTGGGTGCTGTTCGTGCCACTCATCGCCGGACTCAGCCTGGGTTCCTGGCTGAGCGGACGAGCGGCCGGGCGGATGGCACCTCGACGCCTGGTCAGCCTCGGGCTGGCGGTCGCCCTCGGCGCGGGGGTGGCCAACGTGGCGCTGGCGTCGGCTCCGACGACCTCGGGCCTGCCCGCTGCCGTCCTCGCCCCGTCCGGGCTGGGCCTGGCGGTGGGTCTCGCGTTCCCCACCCTCCAGCTGGCCCCGTTGGAGCTGTTCGCGAGCGCGCGCGTCCCTGGCGGCGCCGGCCGTGGCCAGCCTCGTCGTGGTGCTCGTCGGAGCCGGGTTCTGGGCCTGGCATCTGGCTGTGGTCGACCGGCGGGTGGATCAGCCGCCCAGCATGTCGGCCGCGATCGAGGGGTAGACGGCCTGGCAGGCATGCAGCAGAGGTTCCAGCTGCATCGCCTTGGACTTCGACCCGGAGACCTTCAGCTTGCGCAGCAGCAGCGCCTTGCCCAGCGGCAGCGTGCCGAGCAGCAGCTTGTGCATCGAGTCTGCGCTGAGCCTGGCCGTCAGCGTGGCGTCCACCCCGAGGGGGGCGAAGGCACTGGCCACCGGCCGCGCGCGACCGTCCACCCAGATGTCGGCGTCAGGGCTGGTCAGCCTGAAGTTGATCACCATCTGCATCGCGATGAGGTCGTCCAGCGAGTCGTCGTCGGCGATCGCGGCGAACATCGAGGAGTAGACGTCCCGCAGGACGACGGCGTCGGGGTAGATGCGGCCCACGACGGCCACCCTACGGAGCCTGGGCGACCGGCGTCGCGCGGCTAGAGCGCGTCGCTCGTGGTGGAGAAGTGCACGTCGTGCACGCGCAGCGGCGGCATCGCGGTGCGCGGGAAGTACTCGCCCCACTCGCGGCTGAACGTGGGCACCGTCCCACCGGCGTCCTGCAGGCGCCGCAGCAGCTCCACCGGGCTGTCGTTGAAGCGGAAGTTGCCCGCGGCGCCGACGACCTCGCCGTCGCGTACCAGGTAGACACCGTCCCGGGTGAGCCCGGTGAGCAGCAGGCGCCGCGGGTCGACCATCCGGATGTACCAGAGCGAGGTGAGCAGCACTCCGTCCTCGCAGCGTGCGACGAGGTCGTCCACATCGCCGGAGCCCCCGTCCACGTCGACCACCAGGTTGTCCACGAAGGGGGTGACCGGCAGCCCGGTCAGCTCCGCCGAGTACCGGGTCTGCACGAGGGCCGAGAGCGTCCCGCGGTCGACCCATCGCGTGGCGGGGACCGGAAGGCCGTTGTCGAAGACGCTGGCGAAGGCCCCCGAAGCGCCCGTCGCCAGCACGTCGGCCGCGGCCAGCCCCGGGTGTGCCGGGTCGGACCGCACCGTCACCCTCGGGTCGACCAGTGGCCTGCCCACCAGGGTGCCGCGGCCCGGGTCGGCATAGGCGGTGCGGCCCTCGTGGGCGGCAAGGGCGCCCATCTCCCAGTAGGCGTAGACCATCAGGTCCGCGACCGCTGACGGCGGCAGGATCACCGGGTGGTGGCCCGGGCGCAGGGCGACCGTCGTGCCGGCCCAGCCGAGGCGACGGCGCAGCGAGACGTCCAACGCGTGCACGTCCACGTCGGTGAAGTCCCGGGTGGCCAGACCCGTCCAGGTCGATGCCGACCGGTCGGCCGTCTTGGCCGTCATCGTCAGGTGCCCGGACGGCTGCACGTGCCGGTGCCGTGTCCCGGTCGAGGTGGCCAGGTAGGTGGTGGTGACCCGGTGCTCGGCGTAGCCGTAGAGCAGCGTGCCGTCGCCGCGGGCGCGCGCGAGCACGTCGCCGAGGGCGGGGGTGAGGCCGGCAAGGACGTCGAAGGACCCCTCCGCGGCAGGGGAGTCGGCGTCGTCGGCTGCCGTCCCGGCGACCAGGGCCCGAGCGCTCTCCTCAGGAGCGGCGCGTCGGGCGACGTCCTCGGCCTGGCCGACCAGGGCGACGATGTCGTCGGCTGCGCGCACGGGCCCGCTCACCGCACCGGCCGAGGTGTGCCGGCCCTGCCCGTCCAGGGCCACCACCGTCAGGGTGCGCTGGTGGCTGTGACCGTTGGTGGTGAGGGCGCTGCCGGCCCAGCGCAGGTTCACCCGGTGGCCGTCCTCGACGAGCACGACGCAGCCGGTGCTGCGTGAGGCGGCCAGGGCTGCCTCCACGACCTCGGCGGGGGCGGGCAGCTGCGAGCCGACGGCGGTCATCCCCGACCCTCCTGACGGGTGTCGAGCACGCTGACCCCTCGGAACAGGGCGGTGGGGGCGCCGTGGCTCACCGGCGCGCCCTGACCCGGCTGGGCCTTGCCGCACACGAAGGTCCCGCCGAGCCACCAGGTCTGCGGGCCGCCGACGGCGGCCAGCGAGCCCCAGAAGTCCGGTGTGCGCCCCTGGTAGGCGACGTCCTTGACCTGACCGACGAGGCGCCCGTTGCGGATGCGGTGGAACCGCTGGGCAGTGAACTGGAAGTTGTAGCGCTGCATGTCGATGGACCAGGACTTGTCGCCGACCACGTAGAGCCCGTCCTCGACGTCGGCGACCAGGTCGGCTGCGTCGGGTCCGCCCGCCGCCGGCTGCAGCGACACGTTGGCCATCCGCTGGATGGGGACGTACTGCGACGACTGGGCGTACGCGCACCCGTTCGACCGGTTGCCAGCGGCCTGTGCCAGCAGCATGGCCGAGGAGCGGTCGAGCTGGTAGCCGACGAGAAGGCCGTCGCGCACCAGGTCCCACCGCTGGGCGGCCACGCCCTCGTGGTCCCAGCCCACGCTCGCCAGCCCGAACGGCTCGGTGCGGTCTGCGGTGACCTGCATGGTGGGCGAGCCGTAGCGCAGCGAGCCGAGCCCGTCGGGGGTGGCGAAGGAGGTGCCCGCGTAGTCGGCCTCGAAGCCCAGGGCCCGGTCGAGCTCGGTGGCGTGCCCGATGGACTCGTGGATCGTCAGCCACAGGTTGGTCGGCTCGATCACCAGGTCGTAGCGCCCGGCGGGCAGGCTGGGCGCGCGCAGCCGCTCGGCCAGCAGCTCGGGTAGCGCCGCGAGCTCGGCGTCCCAGTCGTGCACGCCGTCCGCACCGGTCACGTACTCGTACCCGCGGCCGGCCGGGGCGGCCAGGCTGCGCAGGGTCTCGACCTGCCGGGCGTCGGCGTCGATCGCGAGGGCCTCCACCTCGGGGTGCACGCGCACCCGCTGCTGCACCGTGCGGGTGCCGGCCGTGTCGGTGTAGAAGGTGCTCTCCCGGACCTGCTGGAGCATCGCGGTGGCGTGGTCGACGCGGGGGTCGTCCAGCAGCCGGCCGGTACGGTCCAGCAGCAGCCCGACCACCTCGGCCACGTCGACGTCGAACGGGTCGACCAGGTAGTCCGACACCCACGTGCCCACGTGCACGGGTTCGTCCGTGCGCTGCACGGGGCTCCCGCGCAGCGCACGGGACGCCCTCGCGACGGCGACGGCCCGCTCGGCCAGCGCGCGCGCGGACGTGGGTGTGGGGTCGGGCCCGGCGGCGAATCCCCAGGTGTCGTCGTGCACCACCCGCACCGACACGCCGAGGTCCTCGCCGACGTGCAGCCCGGACAGGGCCCGGTCGCGCACGGTCACGTCCTGGGAGAGGATCCGCTCCACCCTCACCTCGGCGTGGCTTGCTCCCAGCTGGGCCGCACGGGTGAGCGCGGCGTCGGCGGCAGCGTCCAGCGGCAGGTCGCTGAAGGCGGGGTCGACGTAATGCCGAGGCATGCTCACGTCCGGCCATCCTCCTCCTGTGCGGCGGTGAGCTCGGGCGGAGGCTGAGCCCATCCTGCCCGCTCGACGGGGTACCCGGCCGCGACCAACGCAGCACAGACCGCCGCGTCGTCGTCGACGACGAGGACCACGGCGCCGCGGCGGGAGATGCGCCGCAGCAGCTCGGGCTTGACCACCCGGGCCGGACGACGGTCCCGGTCGCGGCGCAGCAGCAGCGCGCCCGCGGGGAACGCGTTGTCGTCGAGCCACCGCTGGGTGGTCGCGCGCAGCCGCTCCGGCCGTCCGGAGACGTACACCAGCGCGTGCTGCCCGGCGGCCTCCAGCACCCGCCGCCGCCCCGGCTCGAGCACGGGGTCGGCGGCCGCTGCGGCGAAGAAGCCGCCCCAGTCCTTGCGTGGTCCGCGCAGGTGGTGCAACCGGTGGCCGACGTCGGCGAGCACGCCGTCGATGTCGAAGACCGCGAAGGTGGGCGTGCTCACTGAGGCAGGCCGACGAAGGTGTACCCGACCGACTGCAGCAGGGGGATGATCGTGGCCAGCGCCGCCACCGTGGCCGAGCGGTCCCCGCCGCCGTCGTGCATCAGCACGACCGAGCCCGGCTCGACTGCCTCCACCACGCCGCTCACGATGGCCTGGGGGTCGGTCGTGCGCCAGTCGAACGGGTCGACCGACCAGCCCCAGGGGGTGAGCGCCTCGGCGCGGGCGGCAGCCAGCACCGACGGCTCGAACCGTCCGCCGGGGGCGCGGAAGATGCTCACGTCCGCCCCGGCCGCCTCGATGCGCGCGCTGGCCGCCTGCAGGTCGGCGCGAATCTGCTGCTCGGGCCTCACCGGCAGGCCGTAGTCGTGGCTCTCGGTGTGGTTGCACAGCACGTGGCCCTCGGCGACGACCCGGGCCAGCAGCGCCTCCCTGCCCGGCACCTGGTTGCCGACCACGCAGAAGGTGGCCGTGACGTCGTAGCGGGCCAGCACGTCCAGCACGGCCGGGGTCCAGACCGGGTGCGGGCCGTCGTCGAAGGTGAGCGCCACGGTCGGGGTGTCGGCGGGCGGCAGGGTGCGGCGCACCTCGACCGTCCCGGCTGCCGGTGCCGGGACTGCTGGAGGTGCCGGCACCGGCACGGGAGACGGGGGCACCGGTGGGGGCGCCGCAGATGCAGGGGGCACGGGAGGTGCGGGCGGCGCCGGTGGGGGAGCGGGCGCGGCCGTCGGGCTCGGTTGCGCCGATGACGACGCCGCAACCGGCGCCGGTGCCGGCAGCGCAGCCGGTGCTGCCGGGTTCGGCGGCTCGGGTGCGACGGTGCCGTGCAGCGCGCCGAGCCCGGCGCCGACGACAACAGCGCCGACCAGCACCACGGGCCACGGCATGGACATGCAGGACACCTCGCAGCGCTGCGGGGAAGACCAGCGCGAGGCCAGGCTAGCGGCTGGTGGTGGCGAACCCCGGGAGCAACGCGTCGAGCTCGGCCTGCACCGGGACGGTGGCCTCCAGCTGGCACAGCACCCCGACCACCCCGAGCCAGACCCGGTGGGTGAACAGCTGCTCCGGGGGGATGGTGAGCTGCAGCGCGGTGGCGAAGTCGGGGTTGCGCGGGTCGTTGACCCGGCCGAACTCCTCGGCCAGCCAGGCCCGGGTGTAGTGGAACGTCTCGTGCCGGGCGGGCTCGCTGAAGGGGGACAGGTAGTCCATCAGCTTGTCGACCTCGAGCCGTTGCCCCGGACGCACCAGGCCGGCCGAGCGCAGGGCGGCGTCCACCTGGGCCGGGCCTCCCGACTGCAGAGCGCGGATGAGCCTGCCGAAGGTCGTCGGCAGGCCCTGGGGGAGCGCGAGGGTCGATCCGAAGTCGAGCACGCCGAGCCGGCCGTCCTCGAGCAGCCGGAAGTTGCCGGGGTGCGGGTCGGTGTGCAGCAGCCCGCAGCGGGCCGGCCCGCCCAGCATGAACCGCTGGTAGCGCAGGCCCAGCGCGTCGCGGGTCGGGGCGTCGCCGGTGCGGGCCACCTCAGCCAGCGGGACGCCGTCCATCCAGGCGGTCACCAGTACCCGGGGGCGGGCCAGCAGCACGTCGGGGACGAGCACCTGGGGGTCCTCGGTGTAGGCGAGGGTGAACCGGCGCTGGACCGCGCCCTCGTGCACGTAGTCGAGCTCCTCGAGCAGTCGCACCCGCAGCTCGGAGACCAACGGCGGCAGCGCGATCGCCGGTGCCAGCCGGGACACCGTCGAGGACACCACCGCCAGCGTGCGGATGTCGGCAGCCAGCGCCTCCGCCACCCCCGGGTACTGGATCTTCACCGCAACGGCGCGCCCGTCGGGCCAGGTGGCACGGTGGACCTGGCCGAGGGATGCGGCAGCAGCCGCTTCGGGCTCGAAGGAGGCGAACCGGGCCCGCCAGTCCGGGCCCAGCCCGTCGACGAGGACCGGCTCGACCTCGTCGAAGGCCAGGGCGGGCACGTCGGACTGCAGGCTCGTGAGGGTGTCGCGCCAGGTCTGCTCGGGGTCCTGCGGGAAGAGCATCTCCACGGTCGAGAGCAGCTGCCCCGCCTTGAGCGGCCCACCCTTGAGCTCGCCGAGGATGCGCCGGGTGCGCTCGGCCCCGGCGGCGCGCAGGTCGCGCCGGACGGCCTCGGGGTCCTGACCGGCGGCGCGGCGCACCAGGCCGCGCACGCTGTCGGCGACCGCGTACGCCGGCAGGCCGAGCAGGCGCAGCGAGCGCGTCACCGCAGTGCGCTGCGGCCCGCTGACGCGCCGGCTGGGCGCGGGTGCCTCGGCCACGAGAGGGGAGGGTAGTCAGCGCCGGGCAGGACCGTCCGAGGCCCGATGGTGACATAATGCTGCTTATCGGACACAAGACTGTGACCGCCGTCCCGTGTGGTTCTGATCGGATCGGGTGATAGCGGCCGGTCGGACTGCGAGGATGCGGCCGTGACGGTGCAGCAGCCCGAGCCCACCCGGTGGACCTACCTGGACGCACCCGTCCCGTTCGGCTTCGCCCACCGCGGGGCCCACGGCCCGGGCGTCCCGGAGAACACGATGGCGGCGTTCCAGGCCGCGATCGACCTGGGCTACCGGCACGTGGAGACCGACGTGCACGCGACGGCCGACGGGGTGCTCGTGGTCTTCCACGACGACACCCTGGACCGGGTGACCGACCGCACCGGCCGCGTCCGTGACCTGCCCTGGTCGGCCGTGCGCCAGGCGAGAGTGGCCGGCACCGAGCCGGTCCCGCTGCTGGAGGACGTGCTCGGCGCCTGGCCCGACCTGCGGCTGAACGTGGACGTCAAGGAGGACGCCGCGATCGGCCCCACGCTGGAGGTGCTCGCCCGCACGCGCGCTCACCCCCGGGTCTGCGTCGGGTCGTTCTCCCGCCGCCGCACCCGCGCCCTGCGCGCCGCGCTGCCGCCGGGCACGGCCACCGCCTACGCCCCCGCCGAGGTCGCCCTGCTGCGCGCGTCCACCCGCCGGCCGTCGCTGCGCGCACGCCTGCCCCGGGACGTGCCCTGCGTCCAGGTACCCACGGCCCATCGCGGCGTGACGATCGTGGACGAGGCGTTCGTGCGGGCGGCCCACGACCTGGGCTGCCAGGTGCACGTCTGGACGGTCAACGACGAGGCCGAGATGCTCCGGCTGCTGCGCCTGCGCGTCGACGCGCTGGTCACCGACGAGGCCCGCCTGCTGCGCGACGTGCTGGCCGGATGGGCGGTCCGGTCGTGACCGCCCGCAGCCTGGTCCCGCCCGGGCCGCTCGCCGACCCGGTCGCCCGGCGCAGGGAGTGGCGGTCCTGGTACTTCTACGACTGGGCCAACTCCGCGTTCGTCACGACGGTCGGGACCGTCCTGCTCGGCCCGTACCTCACCTCGGTGGCCGAGCGCGCCGCCTGCGGCTTCGTCGCCACCCCGGACAACCCGTGCGACGCCACCCTGCCGGTGCTCGGCATCCCCGTGGCCGCGGGTTCGCTGTCCTCCTACACCGTGACCTTCGGCACCCTGCTGTCGGCGGTGCTGCTGCCGGTCGTCGGCGCGATCGCCGACCGCACCAGCCGCAAGCGGCACATGCTGCTGGGCTTCGCCTGGACCGGCGCGTCGGCCGCCATGCTGCTCTTCTTCACCGGCGGCGATGCCTGGCAGCCGATCGTGCTGCTCATGCTGGTGGCCGGCATCTGCCTGGGCTCCTCGGTGGTCGTCTACGACTCGATCCTCAACGACATCTCGGCCGAGGACGACCGGGACACCGTCTCCAGCCGCGGCTGGGCGCTGGGCTACCTCGGCGGAGGGCTGCTGCTCGCGGCGAACCTCGTGCTGCTCAACTTCGCCGAGTCGTTCGGGCTGAGCACCGAGCAGGCCGCCCAGATCAGCTTCGCCTCGGCCGGGGTGTGGTGGGCGGCGTGGACGCTGGTGCCGTTCCTCGGCCTGCACGACCGGCCTCCCGTGAACGTCGAGCGCGTCCCCGGGGGCCTGCTGTCCGCCTCGTTCACCCAGCTCGTCGACACCCTCAAGGACCTGCGGCACTACCCGCAGACCCTGCTGTTCCTGGTGGCCTACCTGTTCTACAACGACGGCATCCAGACCGTCATCGCCTCGGCGGCGGTGTTCGGCAGCCGGGAGCTGGGGCTGGGCAACAGCGCCCTGGTGCTGGCGATCCTCGTCGTGCAGTTCGTGGCCTTCTTCGGTGCGCTGCTGCTCGGACGGCTCTCCCGGCGCATCGGCGCCAAGCGGACCATCCTGGGCAGCCTGGTCGTGTGGGCGGCCGTCTCGCTGTCGGCCTACGCGCTGCCGGCGGGACAGCTGCTCCCCTTCCTCGGCCTGTCGGTCGCCATCGGCTTCGTGCTCGGGGGCAGCCAGGCGCTGTCCCGGTCGCTGTACAGCACGCTGGTCCCCCGTGGGCGCGAGGCCGAGTACTTCGGGCTCTACCAGGCCGCCGAGCGCGGCACCAGCTGGTTCGGGACCCTCACCTTCGGCCTGGTGTTCCAGTTCACCGGCAGCTATCGGTTCTCGGTGGTGGCGCTGCTGGTCTTCTTCGTCGTCGGCTTCATCCTGCTCTCCCGGCTGGACGTGCGCCGAGGCATCGTCGAGGCGGGCAACCGGGTGCCGGCCGTCGTCTGAGCGCGCGGCGCCTCAGCGCCACCGCAGCGCCAGCGCGGCAGCCGTCACGGCCTCCGGGACCGCCCCGGACAGGGCGAACCACGTCGACCGACGGGCCCGGGCCGGCTCCAGCGTGCCGAGCTCGGCCAGCACCTGGTAGACCACGGCGTCGAAGGCGTCGGAGGCTGCCATCGCCGCTACCCAGCCGGCTCCGCTGTGCCCTCGGGACCGGGCTGCCAGGGTGCCCACGCCCAGCACCAGCTCGCGCGCGGCGAGGGCGCGCACCCAGGGCACCGCGGCGGGCTGCTGCTCCTCGGCCACCCCGACCCCTCGTGCGACCCGCTCGGGACGGGCGGCCGCCCAGCCTGCGAGCGCCAGCCTGAAGGCGCCCAGCACCGCTACACTGGTGCGCAGTACCGTCGCCGCACCGCTCGACGAGTCGGCCGCAGGTAGCGACATCGTTGCGTCCTCCCCTCGGGTTTGCCGTCGCGGAACAACGGGAACAGTCTGGACGTTGTCCATCGTGTCATGAGCCGGTCGCCGGACCGGCATGAGGAGGATGAGTCGTCACCATGGCTGAGCGTTCGACGCTGCGAGGCTCCCGCCTCGGCGCCATCAGCTACGAGGACGAGCGCGGTGTCGTGCTCGCCGAGCGGCAGACGGTGCGCTACGCGTGCCCGAGCGGCCACGACATCGAGATGGTGTTCTCGACCGAGGCAGAGGTGCCCGGTGTCTGGGAGTGCTCGAAGTGCGGCGCGGAGGCCCTGCTCGTCGACGGCAGCAACGCTGAGCGCAAGACCGCCAAGGCCGCCCGCACGCACTGGGACATGCTGCTCGAGCGCCGCAGCGTCGCCGAGCTCGAGCTGCTGCTCGAGGAGCGGCTCTCGCTGCTGCGTGCCGGCGCGCTGACCGGCGCCGACCTGACCACCCACGTCTCCCCGACCGTGCCCACCCGTCGGGGTCGCAAGACCGCCTGACCACCGGGGACACAGCCGCCCCCCTCGGCTCCCGGTGACACCGAGCCGCGTCGCTCCCCCCCGGCGGCGCGGCTCGGTGACGTGTGCGCGCCGAGCCGCCGGCCGCGCCCGGCTCAGCGCTGCCCGCGCAGCGCCGCCCATCGGTCGGCGACACCCCATCGGGTCACCCGCCACAGCGCCTCGCTCACGATCTGGCGGCTCATCTTGCTCTCCCCCACCGCACGCTCGGTGAACGTGATCGGCACCTCGACCACCCGCAGGCCGAGCCGGCTGGCACGTCGGGTCGTGTCGACCTGGAAGCAGTAGCCCTGCGAGGCGATCGTGTCGACCTCGATCCGGACCAGGGCATCGCGGCGGAAGGCCCGGTACCCGGCTGTGGCGTCGCGCACGGCGAGCGCGAGCGCGAGCCGGGTGTAGGTGTTGCCCCCGCGGGAGAGCCACAGCCGCTGCGCCGGCCAGTTGACCACCGCCCCCCCGGGTACGTACCGGGAGCCGATGACCAGGTCGGCCCACTGCAGCGGTGCCAGCAGCCGGGGAAGCTGTTCAGGGGGGTGCGAGCCGTCGGCGTCCATCTCCACGAGCACCTCGTAGCCGCGCTCGAGCCCCCAGCCGAAGCCGGCCCGGTAGGCCGCGCCCAGCCCCTGCTTGGCGTCGCGGTGCAGCACCGAGACCGCCGGGTCCTGTGCTGCCCAGGCATCGGCGACGGCCCCGGTGCCGTCCGGGGACCCGTCGTCCACCACCAGCACGTCGGCGTCCGGGACGGCGTCGCGCAGCCGGCGCAGCACCACCGGCAGCGTGTCCCGCTCGTTGTAGGTGGGCACCACCACCAGCACCGGGGTCGGCCACCCCGACCCGTCCGGCTCGCTCACCGGGTCGGCACCGGCAGGCTGCTCGGCTGCGGCAGGCGTCGGTCGCGACGCCCGGCGCTCACCCCCGCCACCATCCCGACAGCCCCGAGCAGCGCGAGCCCGGCCGCGAACCACCCTCCCGACCGGGTCGCCCAGGTGAGCCCCGCCCGCAGCGGGACGGTGTCGACGAGCACGACCTGGGTGAACTCCTGCGTCTGCTCGGCCACCGTGCCGTCGGACCGGATCACTCCGCTGATCCCGCTCGTGGACGCCACCAGCACCTCCCGGCCGTGCTCCAGCGCCCGCAGCCGCGAGATCTGGAACTGCTGGTCGGGCTGGCCGGTGCGGCCGTAGGTGGCGTTGTTGGTCTGCACCACGATCACCTCTCCCCCGCCGACGACCGCCTCCCGTACCTCCCGGTCGTAGGCGATCTCGAAGCAGATGACCACGGCGACGGTGACGCGCCCGATCGTGAGCACCCCCGGCTCGTCGCCGGCTCGCATGTCCCTGGGCACCCGGTCGAGCCGGCCGACCAGGGGCGCGACCAGCTCCCGACCCGGGACGTACTCGCCGAACGGCACCGGGTGGCGCTTGATGTAGCGCTCGCCCGGCCCGGTCACCGGGTCCCAGACGATGGCACTGTTCTCGACCCGGGTGCCGGCCCCGACCAGGGCGCCGACGAGGACGGGGGTGCCGACCTCGGCCACAGCCGAGCCGATGAGCTCGGCCGCGTCGTCGTCGGCCAGAGGGTCGATGTCAGTGGAGTTCTCGGGCCAGAGCACGAGGTCGGGCTGCCGCACCCGGCCTGCTGCCACGTCGTCGGCCAGGGCTCGCGTCGCCGCGACGTGGTTGCGCAGCACCGCCTCACGCTGGCCGAAGAAGTCCAGGCCGGCCCGCGGGACGTTGCCCTGCACGGTGGCCACCGTGACCTCGCCGACCGGGGCCGGCGCGTCCACCGTGGCCTTGGCCACGACACCGACGAGCACCACCGCCGCGCTGAGCACCACCGCCTCGACGGCCCGGCGTAGCTCCCGCCCGGCCGCGGCGGCCAGCAGCCCGGCCAGCAGGGCACCGAGGGCGGCCGCCGCCGCCGTGAGCAGCGTCGTCCCGCCCAGGTGCACCCACCCGGCGACCGGGGAGTCGACCATCGGGTAGGCCAGCCGCCCCCACGGGAAGCCTCCCCACGGCAGCACCGAGCGCAACGCCTCGACCAGGACCCAGCACCCCGCCGCCCACGCGGGCCACGCCGGCAGCCGGGGCACCACGGCCAGCCCGGCGCCCAGCAACGCCCAGAACGATGCCTGCAGCAGCGTCAGCCCGGCCCAGGCGTCGGGGCCGACCACCTGCATCCACCGCAGCAGGACGCCGAAGAACACCAGGCCGCCGACGAGTCCCACCAGCGCGCCCCGCGGCCCGCTGGTGCCGACGCACGCCACCGTGACGCCCGCGACGGCGACGGGCAGCAACCACCACAGGCCGTACGGGGGGAAGGCGAGTGCGAGCAGTGCCCCCGACCCCGCAGCCACGCCCAACCGGGCCGGCAGGGTGGGCAGCACGGCCGCCACGGTACCCGTGCGCGTCACGAGGCCCGCGCGCCCTTCGGTCCGTCGTCGCGTCGGCGACGCCGTTGTCTACTGGGCGCGCGGGCCTGCCGTGGCTGGCCCCTGGGGACATCCACGCTCCGGTGGCCCTGTCACCAGGGGGTGGGTGGACTGAATCGCGCGCCGTCGCGGCTGTCAACCCCGAGACGGCCCGAACTCGACCGGGGCAGGTCAGCCCGGCGTGTCCCGCTCCGGCGTGTCGCGACCACCGCTCATGGCCTGCTCGCGGCGGGCGCATCCGGCGCGGTGTGCACGGCCCGTCCGCCGACCACGGTCTGCAGGCAGCGGGGGGTCGGTGCGTCCAGGTCCGGAAGCCCGGGCACACCGGCCCGCGGGTCGGTGGACCACGACGCGACCCGGGAGTCCGGCGTCTGGACGACCAGGTCGCCGGGCACCTCCCAGACGCAGTAGTCCGCCGGCGCACCGGGTGCGAGCACCCCGCCGTCGTCGCGGCCGGCGGCCCGCCACCCGCCCCGGGTGTGGGCGCTGAACGCCGCCCGCGCGGTCAGGCGCTGCCCGGCGACGTGGTGTCGGGCCGCCGCGCGCACCGACCCCCAGGGGTCGAACGGCGTGACCGGGCTGTCGGAGCCGAAGGCCATCGTCACCCCGGCCCGCGACAGCGTGGCGAACGGGTTGAGGGTGGCGGCGCGGACGGGTCCGAGACGCTGCGCGTACATGCCGTCCGACCCGCCCCAGGCCGCGTCGAACGCCGGCTGCACGGAGGCGACCACGCCCAGCTCGGCGAGGGCTTCGACCGCGCCGTCGTCGGCCATCTCGACGTGCTCGAGGCGGTGCCGGGCGGCGAGCACGGCGCTGCGACCACACCGCGCGGCAGCCCGGCGCAGCGCCTCGACGGCGACGTGGACGGCGGCGTCGCCGATGACGTGGAAGCCGGCCTGCAGCCCCGCGTCGGTGCAGGCGACCAGGTGCGCGGTGGCCGTGTCCACGTCCAGGTAGAGCGCCCCCCGGCTGTTCGGGGCATCGGTGTAGGGGTCGCGCAGCGCGGCCGTGCGCGACCCCAGCGCCCCGTCCACGCACAGGTCGCCGGCGCACCCGCGGGCTCCCAGCTCCCGCGCCAGCGCCGTCTCGCCGAGGGCGCCCCAGTAGCCGACGACCCGCGGCACGGCCCCCTGCCTGGTCCAGGCGAGCAGCTCGGCGAGGTCGTCCGGCCCGCCGATGTGGGGCGCGGCCATCTCGTGCACCTGGCCGATGCCCACCGCGGCGGCGGCGGCCAGCGCGTCGGCCTGCAGCGCCCGGCGCCGGCGGGTGCGCAGGGTGTCACGGGAGGCACGTCGGACCAGGGCGTGGGCGGCCCTGGTCACCGGCCCGCTGCTGTCCCATCCGTCGGCCGCCAGGACGCCGGGCACCAGGTCGACCATCGCCGTGGACACCAGCGCCGAGTGCACGTCGACCCGGGCCAGGTACACCGCCGCCCCGGCCGCGGCCCGGTCGAGCTGCTCGCGGGTGGGCAGGCCGGGCTGCGGCCAGTCGGTGTCGTCCCAGCCGTGGCCGAGCAGCGGACCCCGGCGGTCGACCGAGGCCGCGGCGACCGCCTCGAGCAGCTCGTCGGCCGAGCGCACCGCGGCCAGGTCCAGCGAGCAGCGCGCCAGCCCCGTCTCGGTGAGGTGCGCGTGGGCGTCGACGAAGGACGGGGTCACCACGGCGCCCCGCAGCTCGACCACGTCGACCCCGGGCCCGGCGACGGTCGCGGCGGCGCTGTCGGAGCCGACCCAGGCCACCACGTCGCCGTCGACGACCATGGCCGTGGCGAAGGGGTCGGCAGGGGTGTGCACGACGCCGCCGCGCAGCAGCAGCGGGCCTCCCGCAGCGGGAGGGCCGGCGGTGCTCACCGTCCGGTGCGGCCGCGTCCGGCCGCGCGCAGCGCGCGTCCCACCACCATCCGCTGGATCTGGTTGGTGCCCTCCACGATCTGCAGCACCTTGGCCTCGCGCAGGTACCGCTCCACCGGGTAGTCGCGCACGTAGCCGTAGCCGCCCAGCACGCCGACGGCCGCCGTCGTGACGGCCATCGCGGTGTCGGTGGCGACGAGCTTGGCCATCGACGCCGCCGTGGCGAAGGGCTCGCCTCGGTCGCGGCGCCGGGCGGCGTCCAGGTAGAGGGCCCGGGCCGCGGCGATCCCCGCCGCAGCGTCGGCGAGCTCGAACTGCAGGCCCTGGAAGTCGATGACCGGACGCCCGAACGCCTCCCGCTGCCCGGCGTAGGCGACGGCCTCCTCGAGTGCGGCCTGCGCCAGGCCGACGGCGACGGCGGCGATCCCGAGCCGACCGAGGTCGAGCGCGGCCATCGCGATGGTGAAGCCCTGGCCCTCCTCCCCCACCCGGTCCCGCTCGCCCACCCGCACCCCGTCGAAGGCCAGCCCGGCCGTCGGCGAGCCGGTGAAGCCCATCTTCCGCTCCGGCGCGGCCACCGTGAGGCCGTCGGCGTCGCCGGGTACGAGCAGACAGGTGACGCCCGCTGGTCCATCGGCCCCGGTGCGCACCATGGTGGCGTACACGTCGGCGACACCGGCGTGGGTGATCCACGCCTTCGCCCCCGTGACCCGGTAGCCGTCGGCGTCGCGCTCCGCGCGGGTGGTGAGGGCGGCCGCGTCCGACCCCGCCTGCGGCTCGGACAGGGCGTAGCCGCCCAGCAGCTGCCCGGCCAGCATCGGCGGCAGCCACCGCTGCCGCTGCTCAGGCGTCCCGAAGAGGGCCACCGGCACGCACGACAGCCCGTGCACGCTCACCGACAGCGCCACCGTCGCCCACGCGCCGGCGAGCTCCTCGAGTACCTGCAGGTACACCTCGTAGGGCTGCCCACCGCCGCCGTACTCCTGCGGGTAGGGCAGCCCGAGCAGGCCGGTCGAGCCGAGCAGCGCCAGCATGTCGGCCGGGAACTGCCCCGCCTCCTCGGCGGCGGCGGCGCGTGGCGCGAGCTCGTCCCGGGCGATCTCCCGCACCAGCGCGAGCAGCGCCTGCGCCTCCGGTGTCGGCAGGTGCCGGTGCACCAGCAGGCCGTGCACGGCCTACACCTCCACCAGGTCGCGTGGCCGGTGGTTGAGCCGCGCGACGCCGGAGTCGGTGACGACCACGATGTCCTCGATACGCGCCCCGTGCCGCCCGGGCCGGTAGATCCCCGGCTCGACCGAGAACGCCATCCCGGGCTCCAGCGGCTCGGAGTTGCCCGCGACCAGGTAGGGGTGCTCGTGGGTCTGCACCCCGATCCCGTGACCCGTGCGGTGCACGAAGAGCTCCCCGTAGCCGGCTGCCTCGATGACGCCCCGGGCG